>Ga0100378_1002252_pt1 | contig 19319 bp, 8 predicted proteins | sample CryGeymeta201502_FD_81535 | JGI IMG/M metagenome (GOLD analysis project Ga0100378, IMG submission 81535) | Groundwater microbial communities from Crystal Geyser aquifers in Utah, USA - Crystal Geyser metaG 2015-02 | ecosystem: Environmental > Aquatic > Deep subsurface > Groundwater | place: USA... | reverse complement strand
TATCTTGAACAATATTAGCATATATTTTATCACCGACCTTAACAGGCCCAACTCCGGAAGGAGTACCAGTCAAAATTAAATCACCAGGATATAATGTAGTATATTTTGTAATAAATTCTAATATATCTCCTATTTTATAATGCATCTTTCCTGTATTATCTGATTGCCTCATTTCGTTATTAACATAAAGATTTAATATTAAATTATGAGGATCTTTTATATCATTTTTGCATACAAATTTACTAATTGGTAAGAAGTAGTCTTGACCTTTGGCTAAGAACCAAGGAAGTCTGTCGTTTTTTAGTTCTTATTGGATTTAGTAATGTTAATAGTTAATAATTATATAATATTATAGTTAATGGTTATTAGTTAATGTTATTAGATAATGATATTGTTTATTAATTTACTTTGTTGATATGTTCTGTCGGTCAAATCTAAGCATACGAAAAAGTAATCTATATAAGATAAGTAATCATTTTTTGAAACATTTTTTGCCTGTTTGCTGATTACAAATCCAAGTTCGACTAAATGTATAAGTTAGATTAGTTGTTAAGTTTGTTTAATTATTTTGTGTAGTTTAATTAGTTGATTAGTTTGATTAGTTGATTAGTTGATTAGTTTGATTAGTTTGTTAATTTAGATTAAGTTGAATATGTAAATTAAGCACATAAAATTGTTATTAAAAATTACCTTCGTGTTCTATTACATTATTACTAGATTTATTTAGTTTAATAGGATTTGGTTCATAAACAAGAGTTGACCATGGTTTTTGAAACACTACTGGAAATGAATTAAAATCTTTTCCGCCCATTTCAACGACATGTTTAAAATAGTTTTTACCTAAGTATTTGAAATTGAAATAAATATGTTTTTAAATGCTTATATTTCTATATTTATATATATTTGTCATGGTTTAAATATTTATTCAATTAGCTTACCTAAACATAATATTTTATTTTGATCCTTTTTAATTATTTTATCAAAATCAAAATCATTATCATTTTTCATATACATATAAACAATTTATTAATAAATAAACTAATAACAAACATAATCAAATAAATATTATAATAAATACTAAAATATAATAATAAATATTATAAAAAAATATATTATAATAAAAATAAATGTAATATGTTAAAAAAATATTAAATTAAAAAACTTTCAAGCTTATTTATTTCTTCTTTGATTTAGTTTTTGTGGGGGGAATTTTTTCAGCTTTCTTCTCTTCTACAGGTTCTTCATTTTCATTTGCAGTTATTTCTGGGATATCAAACCTGTACTTTTGCTTAACTTCCTTACAGAATTTCTTCTTATAGAAAGTTGGAGCGTGGCTATCAGAAGTAAAAGCTCCGAATTTCTCTGTTATGTTATTCATCTCATTGAAGATTCCGTTTCCTTCGTCACCAAACATGTCGCTTGCCATATTCAAAAATTGTAAGTGCATATTTTGGTATAATTTCATCATCTTATCTCTTGCTACATTCTTAATAGTAACCATGTAGTTCCATTTTCTTAAATATTTCTTAGCTTTTCTGAATTCACTGATTTTCTTATCCATCATTGCGATCTTTAAGAAGTATCTTAGTCTGAGTCTTCTGACTAATTCTAAATTGTTAGCAAAAATGTTTTTCAGCGTTGATAGTCTGAACATATGTTTTAACTTGTTAACTTTGTTTGGAGTGTCTAATTCATAAAGGTACTTTTGGTATAAATTCTCTAAAAACATTTTTCCTGGAAGTAACTTTTGCATATTCTTCTTGATTATGCTTACAAACTTCATTTCTCTGTACTTAGACCAAAGTTGTCCATATGCCCATAACTTTCTCTTTCTTATAAAATCTTGAAGAATTCCAAACATACAAGTAGCAGCAAATCCTTCTCCTTCTTGAGCTCGTGCTTTCTCCTTTGGAGTATCTTCAATAGAGAAGGACATACATTCAAAATGTAATGATGTTGAAGCTCTTTGAGAGTTTTTATCCTTGCTCAATGAGTCATATTTGAATAATGAATTAGAGAAATAGTTTTGAGATAGTTTATCAATAAATAATTTTTGGAAGAAAGGTCGGAAGACTCTTTTATCTGCATTGTCAATTTTTTTGAAGAATTTATTGATAATATTGTAGAAGTATATAGCATGCATTTTTTGATTGAATACCTTTTTATTTTGAATTGCAGTTTGCTTATTAGAATCTTTTAATAAAGCAAAGAATTTTGTAATTCTCTTTTTGTGTTCATAGAACTCTTTTAGTTGATGGAATGCATATTTCTCTCTGATTTTCAAAATCAATTTGTGGTATCTTCTATAGGTAAATAAGTTAGCCATAGTTTCTGCAGAGTTAATTTTATGTCTTCTGACAATAGCATCAAACATAGCAGTTACTTTTTCATCATTATTTTTCATTGCTCTAGCTTTTCCGAGCCATCTTCTTAAAGCAATCAATTTGGTTAAATTTTCTTTTCTCTTTTCGAAGTTTCCAAATAACAATTTAACAAGTTTCATTGTTTTTAATGTTTTTAGTCTGTGTACAAATTCCTTCCATGCGTTTTCTAATATATGTTGTTTGTATTGTGCGAACATTTCTGTAAAGTTCTTTTTCTTTCTGATTTGTTTCATAATATCAGTAACATCAAAACTGTTTTCATATTTACTTAGTCTGCTCATCCAGTTTTTCCATTTTTTCATTGCTCTGTTTCTTAGTAAATATTTTTTGGTGAATGCCGACATACTTTCAGAAGCTTGCATAATTTTAATTTTTTTGGTAATACTCCATAGATTTAGGAAGTAGAATCTCTTTTTATCGGAATGTTTTAAAGCGAGATTTTTAAGCATATTATCCATGTGGTCCTTAAGTCGTTTTTGGGAATTTCGTTTTCTGAATAACTTCCAGTACTTTCTAATCATATTAACTGCCCATGACATTTTCATTTTCTCTGATAAGCTTCTCCAGAGACCAAACCTCTTTTTCATGAATCTTCTTATAATCTTCTTTCTAGTGTTATAAATAACACCAACATTGTTTAATAAATCGAAATGATTACACTTATAATGGAACTTTCTAAAGATATAACGCATAATTAATGGAACTGCTTTAGTAAATCTTTTATCATTATCATAATGTTTTGCATATGGTTTTAAGTTCTTTCTGATAAAAACATTTAGTATAGTAAACTTCTTAAGTTTAGCTTTAGATAATAATTTTTGTTTCTTTCTATAAGCTAATAACTTTTGTTTTAAGAAAAGTTGAACATCTTGAGCAGCAGAGTTAAGTTTAATTTGGATAGCTCTCTTATTCCATTCTCTTAAGCATTTATGTTTGAATCTGGCATCTCTGTCTGACATCATTGTTAAAATAAACCTTAATCTTTGGATTTTGTATAAGACTTGACCCATTTTTCTTCCAAACATGAAGTTTTTAAATTCTTTTTGAATCTTGAGAGCGCCTGCTTCTCTTTTTTCATTACGAAGCTTGATATTATCAAACATGTCTCTTCTATAGCTTGTTATCTTTTTGTTAATTCGTTTGGCTAAGAATTTATAATAATTCTTATCAGCATACTTCTTAATAGCTTTAAATGACTGCTTAAAATCATGTTTATTTAAAGCTTTTTCTACAGCTTCGGCAGCGAGATGATTTTTATTCTTTTTATTATTACCTTTAATTCTTTTTGCTTTTAAGTGGACAATTGTTAAGAAATGTTGTAAAACTTTAGCAGCTTCAAATGTGTTCATTAATTTAGATTTCTTCATCCATAATAGTAATGCAGATTGGAATTTAATTTGCATAGTATTGTTAAATTTATCTCTGAGCTTTGTCATTATTCTTTTCTTTCTCAAAAGAGGGCCGGTACTACATCTAGCAAGGAATCTTCGAACATTTTTAATGATAAGTAAATTTGCTGCCATTCTTCTGTTTTGAATTTTAAGCATTTGCTTTTTCCAATCAAGTAAGTATTTTCTAATATATAAACTCTTTAATTGATCGTCAATATCGCTAAATCTTTTAACAATAAAGTTTTTAAGCTTTTTAGTAAGGATATCATATTTCAATGCTTCTATCAAACGTCTTAATGGATCAACAGTAACAGCTCTCATTAATTTTTTGGCTTTAGCTCCGTTTTTAAGAAGGTTTGCATTTCTAAGTTTAGCAAATTTAATAAAGAAGTCCTTTATACTTTGTCTTTTGAAATTTTCTACTCTTTTTCTAAGGAAGGCTTGAATTACTTCTGTGCTGTCGATTACATCTCCCATTTGAACGATTGTTTTCCATCTTTGGAAGAATAAATTTTTCTTGTCTTTGTCAGTTTCTGTATACTTTTTCATTTTTTTTATTAGTAAGTCTCTGCATTTTCTTTTTAGCCTTAGTTTTTCTTTAGATTCTACAATTCTCCAGTTAGTTTGGATTCTAAGAGCCATTTTCTCGACGTAATCAGTGTTTTTTCTAAATCTGAAGAAATATCGTTGGAGGGTAGAGTAGTAGTTGTTGAAGTTAGCGTTATTGGTTAGCTTAAATAATAACATGTTTCTAATAGCGTTGTTTGCATAGTCTAATATATTGTTTGTGGCGTATCTTTTAACATATTTGCCTGACATATTTGATAAGGTTCTTTTTAGGGCTTCTTTACTATCGAACCCTTTAACAAAATCTTTACATATTTTCTTTACGTAATATCTTTTAAACATTTTCTTAAGATTCATTCCTTTTCTTTGTCTTTCCATATTTTTTCTTGATGTATTTCCTTTCCAAATTGAAGAAATTAAGTTAGTAGCTTTCTGTAGACTAATATTCTTAGCCTTAGTTTGCCAGAAATGTAAATATATTTTTTTCTTTAACTCATCATCATTTGTTAATCTAGCCATCATCTTAGTCGCTAGGTATGATTTTCTTACTTGGGCTCTCTTCTTAAGAAGTATTAGTTTTCCCTTTACCATTCCTTGAATTCTAATAAGATTGTCTAAGTAGATTGCTTCTGCTGTTTTACGCCATTTTCCAACGTAGTAGGGTAAATAAAAGTTTTTCATGCATTTTAGGATTTTTGGTAGGACATCACCTAATTGTCTTAGTCGAGATTTCCATTTGGATGAGTCTTTGATGAAATTAAATGGTCTTTTATAGTATATGTCTTTTAGAGTTTCGTATAGGATATTACCTCTTTCTTTGTTGACTTTTGATGAAAATTTCATTGCGTCTTTGATAAACTTCCAACCATATTTTCTGAATTTATTTCGGATATTATCCAATGCTCTTGCATTGTTCATGTTGTTTAATCGACCTCCAAGCCATCTTAAGATTCCGTTGGCGGCCTTTTTTACTGCCATTTGTCTTGCGTTAAGTCTCCATAATAATAAATAAATCTTTTGCTTATCCATTAATTTTCCAACTAACTTAAGTACAACCTTATTCATGAATGCCTTTTTACGTTGTAATAACTTCTTAAGTTTAATAGCAAAGAAACGTCTACATAAACTGTTAATTAAATCAGCAGCAGTTCTATTTTGAGATCCTATTAAGTCAGCGTACCATATTTTCATATATTTTCTTAAGAATTTATGCTTAAGTTCTTTTGGAATATCTCTCATATTTCTTAGTAATAATTGCATTATTCTCTTCTTTTTTGAATGTTCCTTTACGTTATCGAATACGATTTTGTTAATATGGTTTTTAGTATGATCAACAGCATTTTGTAAAACAGAACGTTTGGCACCAACTTCTTCCATTTTGTTTCTGATGTAATTTTGAATAGTTTTTACATTTGTAGAGAGTTCGATCATATTTGCTTGGAAAGCCCATTTCATCATTTTTATTTTAAGTTGACCTTGCTCTTTGTTTGCGAGTGAGTTCATCATATAACTCAATCTTTGGAATCTTAACATTGATAGATTTTTAAAAGCTAAAGCAAGTCCATTTCTAACATACTTATGGATCTTATTGGCCGATTTATGCTTCAACTTTTCTCTTTCTTCAGCAAATCCTAAAAGCTTACTAACAGGTATAGTAATTCTCTTAACTCTTAAGGGACCATTAATATGATCTTTAAACATTTGAATAAATCTTCTATCCATATCTTCATTAATTAATTCAACTTGCTCTCTCCATTGTGGGAACTTCTCTTGGAGACCTGCTTTTTTCTTTGATTCATCATACTTATTAACTAGTTTTTGTAAGTCTCTTACAAATTTAACTTTTTTAGCCTTTCTTGCGATATTATCCCAGACATCACGGTTATAAGGTTGCCTTAATCCTTTTTCTAGTAAGTCAATTCCAAATCTTATAGTCTTTAAGAAGTCGAAATTGCCTTTATTTGAGGCAATTCTCCAGAATAAGAATTTCTCTGATAGGGCTAGTTTGTCTTTCATTGTTTGACCCATGTTGATCTTTTTGAAAATGTTCTTCGCAATTCTGTGCTTTAGCATAAGAGTTTTAATTTCTCCGATTTTCTTATTCCATGTATTAAAGGCCCAAAATAAGGCTCCTTTTTGTGTTCGTTTTAACCAATTCATTAATATCTTCTTGGCAATAGGAGTTTTATCGAATGCTCCTGCAAACATAACGTTTTGGTAGAATTTTTTCCAAGGATGTCTTTTGAGACGATAGCGTAACTTTTCGAAACCGAGTGTAATTCTGTTGAGATTTTTATAGTACTTTTCCAAATCATTATGCCATTTATGGAAATGCTTTCTTAAATTAAGTCTAGAGTTATTAGCGTACATATTCTTCATTAATCCTAATTTTAATTCACATTTAGTCTCAAATAGATTCATTTTCTGTGCTTTGTCTTCCCAAATTCTAAATACTCTTCTTAAGGCTAATTTTCCAGAATTTTTAACGCTAGGCATAAATAGTTTTTTAAACATATTAGCTTCTAATTCTTTAGTTTTTTGGTGTTGACTTGTTTTTAACCAACGTTTAAAGTAGCGTCTTTGTAAATAATTTCTTAAAGCCATTGATTTACAAATATTAGGGTTAAATCTTACTAAAGCCTGGGACATAGTACAGCCAGTAGGTACTTTAAGATGCATCATACCGGTTTTCTTTTTAAATATCGCCCAAGGTCTTCTAGCCATAAGTCTCTTCAAAGTATCTTTAGCAACCATAATTGCGGTGTGATTTTGAATTGTTACATAAACTTCTCGCTTTTTGAACTTCTCAAAGGCTCTTTGTTTTAACATTCTTTTTCTCTTAGTATCATTTAGCTTTAGCATATTTTTGAATATAGAAAGTTTTACGTCTTTTACTTGTAGTTGGGCTACTCTTTTTTGCCATAATCTTACATAATTACGTAAAGTATGTCCTTTGCATAAACCTTTTTTCTTGAATAATGCCATTGAGAAACGTTTTTTTAGTACATCCATACTTGTTTGCCTTAAGTTTTTCATAAAAGTAGGTTGATTTTTGAGAATGTTGACTCTTTTAATATGTTTGACTAATTGAGGAGTGACCTCTTTTTCATATTCATTAATTTGATCTGTTATTGATGACCATAATTTAAATCTTCTTTTGAGTATCTCTCTAAATTTCTTATTGTGGAGATATTTATGAGTTTTTTGTAGGACTTTTGCTCCGAATATATCTTTCATTGACTTAGCCTTTAATTTTTCGTATATGTCTCTCCATCTTTTGAAAAATGGCTCTAATGCTCTACGATGATATTTTGTTTGTTTTAATAAGGAATTACGTAAGAATCTTTTTTGGGCATACTCCTTTAATTTTGGGACTATAAAGCCTTGAAGATATTTTCTTGCAAGTACACTGAATAAAGTATTGTTCATGTATATAACATGTCTTAAGTCAATATCTTTTTTAAATTCGTTCTTCTCGGACCATCTTCTAAAGAATTTAAGGCAACGTTTAAGTTGTAGGGCTTTTTGAGTTTTGCCATATAAATTATTCATCATTTTAGCTTTGACGGCCATAACAGCAACAGCGTCTGATTTTCTTTTCCACTTACGTAAGTTCTGTTGTAAATATCTCTTAGTAAGATTTTTATAGTTAGGTAGTAACTTGTCGAACAATTTCTTCTCTAAGTAGAAAGGAGATGTCTTCTGTCTACATTTATAAAACCAAAATACTGGAGTTCTCAATGTCTTCATTAGGGAATAAACTCTCATGTGATTAATAGCTTTTTTAAGATTTTTTCCATCTAAAGGCTTGACATATAACACTTTCATCCATCTTCTAAACCATTTTTCTTTAGGACCTATTATATAATTTTCGACTAACATTCTCCTTATGTTTCTTATTACTCTTGGTCTATTCTTATCATCAAATAGTAACATTTTCTTCCACCATTGCTTGAATTTTGACTTTAATGCTAATTTTTGGAAACCTTTATTAGATTTTAGGAACGCGTTAGTAGCTTTCTTTTTATCATTTTCTAATGCTTTGAATTTGGCATTTTTTAATAGCTGATGTACTATTGGACGTCTCATATGATTATTAACTAATTTTATTCCTTTTACAACATCGTATAAGTCTAAAGGACGCTTATAGGCATTTTGCTTCCATTTTCTGAACCACTTAGACATTCTTTGAAGATGTAACTTCTTAGAGTATTTTCCGTTAGTTTGTTCGAATATCCTTGCTTTTAATTCCATTGTTTTAGCTCTGTCCTTTTGTAATACCCATAACCTCCATAATCGGATTTTTGCGTTCTTCTCCCAACGTTTCTGGAGCTTAGAGCCAAATGGCATGATTCTCTCGAATAATCCTCTGTAGTTTTTAGTTCTCATCATTAAAGTAAAAGGTAATCCTAAGTATTTTCTCTTTAATGCATGTACAAATATTGGCATTCCTTTAGAAATATCAGGTAATACATGTGATCCGAAAAACTCTTTGTATCTCCATAGTTTAAATCTTTTAATAAGATTGTCTCTTTCCATTCTTTTTGTAAGTTTTTGAGTGTAAGCGGCGCAAATTTTTCTTTGTAAGTTAGTCATATCAGCATCTTTTTTCATTTCGCCTGCTCTTCTTCTCCATCTTTCAAAAGCGTGACTTATGTTATAACGAGGTCTGTTAGCTCGTTTGTAAATTGAATGAATGATTCTTCCCCTAGTATCAAGATTCATCAATTTCTTCATTTGAGACATAAATCTAATTCTTCTATGATTAATTTGATTATTTAATTTTTCTGCTCCTTCATATATGTGAACATATTTCTTTTTATGGTCGTCCATTCTTAGTAAATGAATTTGATTTTTCCATCGATTGAAAAAGGAATTTAGACGTTTTGACTTAGATTTAAATAGTTCTTGGTTAACAGCCATTCTCATCAGTTGATGTCTTAAATCCTTTAATTCGAGATCTTTGCATCTATCTTTCCATCTAAAGAGGAAATGTCTTTTTTTTAGTTTTTTGCCGTTTACAGCGAAGTCAAGAAGTTTGTGGTAAGCCGTTAGTAAAATTTTATTACCTCTAGTTGCTTTAAATTTCTCCCAGAAGTTTTTTCTTAAGGCTAGGACATTTGCTTTTATATAGTTGACAACAGAGTCACACATATTTCTGTTTCTCATGAATATTGCGTGGAGTGTCATTCTTGCTGGCTTCTTGTATTTCCATTGTCTAAACTTAGTTTGTAATAATCTATGCACAAGCGACTTTGTAAACTTCTTCATAAACTTACTAGCCAAATTACCATCTACAGCTTTAATTCTTAGGTAGTCTGCATTCTTTCTCCAGATAAGTAAGTAATCTTTCCACTTTTTCTTCATAAACTTTCCTCTAAATCCTAATGCCTTTTTCATGGCCTCTTGACAGTTTTCGAGATCAACTTTAGCGTCAAATGCTTTAATAATATGGTAGAATGTCTTAAGCCTACAAAAACGTTGGAAATGAGGAAGACCCTGTTGAATATCAAATAATGTATGTTTAGGTAAATTTCTATGCCATTTATTGAAATAAATGAACAATCTTTTAGTTCTTAAGCCTAATGTAAAGTTTTTCATAAAAGAGCCAACCATTTGATTTTTTAAGTCTTGCTTTTCTAAAAGTTCTTTGATCTTTCTATACTTTTCAAAATACTTTCTTAATAAAATTTTGTTTAAGAATTTGAATTGTTTAAACATAGCTTTTACTGCTTTTGATTTAATTATATCGAGGAGATACTTTTTGATGTCAGTATATATTAACTTGAATGCTTTTCGTCTTGAGTATTTAAATAAGCCACCAGAAAGGTCAATAGTTGCCTTCATTTTTTGTCTGTTGAAGTCAGCGTCAGTTTCTTGATTTTTAAATGCTAGTAAAGCTGCTTTTCTTCTCCAATCGTTAAATCTTCCCATGAGGAGTTTTCGAACTACTTTGGATCTGTTACCTCTTTTTAAGCTTTTTAAGAATAGACATGAAGCTTCTAGTCGACCTAAATGAGATGTGATCTTTTTCCATTTGCCTAAATATCTTCTTAGAATATTAAGTTTAAACTTAGGCATTGAAAAGAACATATTATGAAGTAACCTTCCTTTAACACCATTATTTGCAGCAAATAATTGAGGCATACCTTCTCTAAAGACTTTTCTCAAAATTCCATGTTTTAATTGTGGTAGTCCATCAACATAAGGTGTAATATCATTGACTCGGAAAACATATTGTCTCCAACGACGGAAATACTTATTTTTTGCATTTTGATCTCTTTTCTTAGTAGTTCTGAATAAGAATCTCTCTCCTATATTGTCTTTAAATTCCTTGACAGCTAATCTTTGACTAGTTGCCTTCCAAGTATTGAAGAAATGCTTAAGCAAGGCAACTGTATAATGATCAGCGTCTTTGATTAGTCTTCTTAGAAGTCTGTCTTTGAACCCTTTTGGAGGGATTTTTCTTAGTTTTCCGATTAACTGATGGAATAAAGGTTTCATAATGTTATTTTTAATAACAGTAGCACATAGGAATTTGTAATTATCATCCATTGCTCGTGAGGTTTTGTACCATCGTCTCATAAATCTCCTAATGTTTGTTTTGGCTTTTTCGTTGAATGAGAATCTTAATGTTTTGTTGAAGATTTCCTCCTTCATTTCGTTAATTGGAACAGTATATATTCTATATAACAACTCATGGAATTTTCTTAGCTTAAAAAAATGAATGACTTTCTTTAAGAAGTTCGCAACTAGCTTTGACTTGGTTACAGTTTTGTTCTCATGTCCATGTGCGAAACTTTTTATTTTATTCATTCCATGGACAAGTTTCTTCTGATAAATCTTATCAATGAGATTACAGCATCTTTTCTTTTTATCTCTCATGTTTTTCAAAAAGTCTAAAATCTTTCTTTGGATCCTAATAATGTGGAATAAACTGTTTCTGATCCAATACTTATGAGCAAATTCCTTTTGTAATTTGGCGAAATATTCCTTTCTGATTCTATCCCTTAGTGGAGTGTTTACTTTTTCAACAAATGCTTTGGTCATATAAGTATAGTAGATAATGTCATAGAGGTACTTCCTATACCAAAATCCTCTCCATATTGATTGAATCTTGACGATGCTTCCTTCTAATCCTTGGAAACTGTTAAGGATGTCTCTCCACCACTTTTGGATGATTTTAACGGCACCCTGCCTCAGCTTAGGGTTGAAAGTCATCTTACTCTTTTCCTTTTCTTTCTTTTTTTCTCTTCCGAATTTCTTTACTTCGAATTTTTTAGGTTTTAGCTGGCTGATACCTAAGTCGACTACTCCTCCGGACTCATCTCCTCTCATTACTTTTGTTATAACCCTGTCTTCGCAGTTAGGGCCTCTACTGGCTATCATAGCGAAAGCAAGTCTTGAAAATTTCTTTTTGCTATTGGGGCTGTCTCCCTTCTCTCCTGAGCGTGGGCTCTTTTTTTTGTCAGGTGAATTTCCGCCTTTCTCCTTATTGTTTAGAAGAATAACACTTAGTCTGTTTGCGTTTTGGACTGGCTTCTTCTTTTCTAAGAATTTTAAGGACTCTTTTTCTGATTGCTCAATTAAATTAAATACCTTGGTGTTTTGAGCTATTAATCCTCCTTCTTTTTTGCCTTTTGTAAATCCTTTTTTTTGTTTAGCTTTGAAAGTTTTTGTTGCTTCTGGGTCTTCTTCATCAGGAACATGGTCGTAACTTCTATAGTAAAGTTCTCCTTTTTCTTCATGTTCTTGGCTTCTTGCATTTCTGTTAAAAGAGTTGTGATTATAATCTTGACCTGGACTCCTGTCAACAAAATTCTTAATTTTATTCATTTGGTTCATATGTTCTCTTTGTCTATCTTCTTCGTTCATATACCTATCAGAGTCTTTTCCTCTATTTGGGCTCATTTTGTTACCTATGCTCTCTTCCCCTGACATGTAGTCGGGTCTCTGCATATTTTTATTTTTATCGAAGGTATTCATACTTTTTGTTGATCTTTTTTGGACTCTTCTTGGGATATAAGAGTTAGTATCTGATCTTTCGTCTCCTGAGCCTGTAGTTACGAGACCATCCGAGTTTTCCCTGGTCTTTCGGTCTTTCATATTTAGGGTCATTGATGTTAAATCGTCTTTTTTAGCATCTTTTACGTTAAAGTTGTCTCTTACGGAGGCCACTACTGACTTTTTATTAAAGTCTGGACTACGGTTTTGGTCTCCGCCAGTATTTGTTGTTTGTCTCCCTTGTGTGATAGGTGATTGATTGTGTCTGTTAAAATTATTGGAACTATCATAAGGGTCATAGAGGTAAACTCCTCCTTCTCCAAATCCTGATTTTTCTGTCTGTGAGTTATCTAAGTCATCATAATTATTATAATTTTTGCTTCTATAACTTTCCTTAGGATTCTTGGGCGATAGATTATTATAATCTTCCTTCCCTTTGTTCTGTCTGTTCATAGTAAATTATTATTTATATTTTAAAGTTATTAATTAATTATCAATATTAAGGATATAAATTGTTATAGAATTTAATATTAAAAATTAAAATATAAAAGAATATTAACTTCAAACAACTAATAACGTTAAATACAAATACAAATTAAATAAAATATATTATATAAACATAATAACAAGAACATAATTATATTTTGTCTAATGTTTTTATTTAAATCAAATAATCAAAACAAAAGTAAAAATTAAATTAATTATTATGCTTTAACCTAAAACATAGCTTCTTTAGCTAGTTTATTTATTTTTTTAATTCCTTACTGCTTTAATTCATTATTTCTTTAATCTGTAAGTCAAACAATTCAAGTATTCTCTTTTCTAAATAAGTAATTTGTGGCTTAGAAATAATTTTCAAATAACTTCTTTTCAAGCTATCAATATTTTGTTCGTCTAACATAATAGCCTCTTCATTGATATTGAAGAATTTTTTGTATTCTTTTGTTTCAATTTTGGACTTGGTTAATGAAACACTTGGTTTTGAAATGAAGTTCATTAAATTAAGTGTATCTGTATCAAGTAATAGGTATTTTATAATGTCAATTTCTTGCATTTTTTTCATGTATGTAATTAAATCCATGTAATAATTAAACTTTGATTCAGATGTCTCATAGATTAATTGTTTTTTCTTAATACTCCTGCAACAGAAGATAAGACAGCATATATCACTTACATTGATATTGAAAGGATTTTTTGGAGGAGGAAGCTTCTTCCTTCCTGAATCAGACTCCTTATCAGAATTAATAGAATATAGTCGTTCTTTTAGGTTAATTTTATCAACCTCATTATCTATATTGATATCTATAACTTGTTTAGTATTTACTTCTTCTTTTGGAGGGATAGTTTCTTTGAAAATTTCATCCTTTTTAACTTCGAAATCCATACTATCATTATCTTGATCAGGAGATGCTTTTTTGAATATTCTTTCTTTGTTATAGGTTTCTTCTATTATTTTTTTGATCTTTGGGTCGTTGAAGCTGTCATTAAGGTAAGATAGGGTCTCTTTGTTTTTGTCCTTAATATTATCTTTATACTTTAAAATTCCATTCATAACATTCTGTTTTGCTTTAAATGTATTTAAGATAGTCATAACAATTCCTATTCCAATTAATAAATTTAGTAAAAGTCCACTCATACTAGCAAGAACTTCAGGTATTTTTTGATATGATCTTTTTACTATTTTTTGTAAGTTTTGAGCTCTTAAAAAGAATTTAGCAAGGTTAAACTTATCATCTAATGTTGACGAGTCCCTTTCTGCAATACTTACGGAGATTTCTTCTTTAAGGGCTAACTTCATATATGTTGTATTTTTGAAATTGGGCGTGAATACGTTTTTATCGACGTCGTATACGAATTGTTGATAATTAATATTATTCCTTTTGAAGTAAGGCAAGTCAATATAAGTATAAATGGATTCTATTGAATAAAAAATAGGAGTTACATCGTCACTTACATCATACAGAGTTTCAATATAATACATAGAAAGCTTAAACTGATTTGCTTTAAAAATAGCCTCGACATTTGTATAGTTTTCAGTTACCCATGATTCATTCAAAAATGTATTAAATTCGAAATAAGCTAAACTTGGGTCAGTATAAATTCCATAAATTGAATAATTTGCAATATTATCAAAGCAGATAAAGTCTTCCATTTTTGTCCTATTAAACAATGGGTCATCAGCTTTTTGGTAAAAGTCTTCACGAATGCAAGGTCTTCCTGCAAAAGATGTTTTATTTTTTCCGTCAGGAGTAATACTAACATAGTTAGTATAGTAATTAATTAAATTATCTAAGCCATGTTTCGATATACTAGTGTCATTATCAAATGTTAGCCTAACAGCAAAGGTAAAATTATTCTGTCCAAAATTTAAAACAGGAGAAGGATTAACCGATTTATCAATAACCGCGACACTGAAATTAACACCACTTAAGTAAGAATAAGCTGCAAATGCAATATAGGTAACAGCGATAATACAATACATTAAAAACCAAAAGCCTCCTGTTTCAGACTGAAATCTATCAGCTTTGTTAACACGAAATAAAAAAGTAACTCCGAAATAGTCAATCTTCTTAAGAAGTTGCCCTATTTTGCCACAACAACCCTCTGAGTTCGAGTCATTATCAGCCATAATAAATTAATATGAATTTTCTCTAAAGAAAATATAATTAATATAATATACAATAATATTATTAATATATTAATATATAAATACGAATATTATTAATTAACTATAAACAATTTTTTCAAAAAATTATCATTTGAGTATGATAATTAAACATAATTATTTTAACATAAAATTTATACTAATTAATTTATAAACTTTTTTATCTTAAGGAAAATGTCCTTAGCTAGACTACATATAACTCTTACAAAACAAAACTAATAATAAAATGAAAACCATTCAAACCTTAATCAGAACTGCTGATCTCTATGGTACTCATTTCAATTTTCGTATTCAAGACAATTATAAATTCAAAACAGAAATAGGAGGAGTCCTCTCTATTATTACTTTAGCTTTGTTTATCGCAAGTATATTTATATTTGGAGATAATTTTTTCCACAGCCTAAACCCAACGACATCTTTCGAAAAGGGAATTTATAAAGACGACGATGTCCCCTTGAATAACTATACTACGACTAAACCTACTGATGAAAAGAGTTATTTTATAATGGTTGTGAGAAAGAGTTATTTGAAAATGAATAAATTTGTATTAAAAAATATGGACAGTAAAGGATCTATTGATGTCCCTTTAGATTCAAATCCTAATAATATGACTAATGAAGAGATTAAAAACAGAACCGGAAACCCTAATTATGATTCAAATTATCTTGATATTCTTTACTTTAACATTAAAGATTATAATTTAGGTTCAAATTACAAGAGTCTGCCAAATTTTGGAACAATATCAATATCATCATATTCATGCTTTGACAAACCAGAGTATTTTGATAAAAGTTTAAATTGCACCAAGGAAAGTATTGCAGATTATAAACTCAAAAATCCAAGTGAAAGTATTGATATTTATATACCGAGAGTTGGGTTTGATAAGAATAATTATAATACTCCTTTAAGTCTGAAATATTTTTCGATTAACTACTTTGTTCTAGCAGACACACTGGTTTATGATAACATTAATATGATTCAGAATGTTGTTTCAAATGATAACGGATGGTTTACTCAAAATTTAAGGAATATAACTAACTTCGGATTTTACACAAGAGACCCAACATCAAAAACTGCTATTAGTACAAGAACAGTAAGTAAAGTATCTATAACTATATTAATGTCTGATGAATTCTACAAATACTCAAGAGTTTATGTTAAACTACAAGAACTACTTGCTGAAGTACTAAGCATAATGAAGTTTGTTTTTAGCTTTTTTGATATGGTTAACATGTTTTTAAGAAACTATAGACTAGAACTATTTATTGCAAATCATTATTTTACCTATGAACCCCCTGGAGATGAAAGTGAATTAAAGTATTTGAAACATGACTCTGGGAAGGAGATGAAAAACATGCAAGATATGAAGGAAATGAAGGAAATGAAGGAAATGAAGGAAATGCAAGATGGAAAAGGTAAGTTTATATAATAACAATTTAGAATTGGTTAATAATTATGTTTGTCCTGATAATGGATCTGATAAGCCTATTAATCTGAGGGTGAAGAGTATAATTAACGAGAATGAAAATAATTCGAACAATCAAAGTAAGTTTAAGTTATTTATATTATAGGCAAAAGTCAAAATAAATCTGAGTCAGATAGTGAACAATCAATTTCTTCTATGAATGAGAAAAAGGAAAAAGACAAACCCCCTAAAGAAGTCAATAATAACTCGTTGATGGATAATACATCTTATTTCTCATATATTAAGGCATATATTAGTAATTACTTTGTAAATTCAAGCGAGAATAACAAAAAAACAAACAGTTTTAAAAACTGCCTCTTAGTCACAAACAAAGTTTGCGATGTAGGTAAAAATAAAACACTTACTTACTTACTAACTTATCCATTAACTTATTAATCTACATTAGACTACTTACTCCAAAAAAATTACGAAAACGAAGTCTTCAAACGAATGATACTAAACGATAGTCAAATGTTAGCACTTAGCAATATTAACAAAATATACATTTCAAGCTCTGATGATGAAGAAAAACAAAATGAAACATTAATAAAGTACTATCCTGATATATTACTTGAAAAGGAAGAAAAAGATGCAAAGATAATTGATTACTTTTTTGCGAAAAAGCGAGAAGATAGTCAACTTAATCATAATGATGAAATTTTATACGGTTTATTAGAAGAAAATATTAAAAATAGTATAATGAAAAAACTTAAAGAAGCAGAAGAAGAAAATAATTCAATTAATTTACACCAATAAATTTGTTAGGACCATGTAAATGAATGATGTGTTGTGAATGAAATTGTAGGAAGTAAATTGTATATTTGTGTATGCATTTATTTTATAAATTATAAATTACTAATTATATAAAGTTATAATAATATTTTTATAATATTTTTTTATTATTATATACTTAATAAACTTAATATTAATAAACTTATTAAATAAATTATTTAGTTATGAATTATTAATAAAAAAGTAAATGGAGGAAGCCAAAAAAACTAATCTAAATAACGAAATTGAAAGTATACTAAGTTCATTTAAAAAAATAAACAAAATAACAAAAAATGAAATGAAAAACTGCTATTCAGAATTATTCAATATAATTAAGTATAATACAGACTCAATTGAAAAATTTAAAATAGTCTATATATATTTACTAAAAGATGAAAAAGACCAAAATATGTTAGAGATAGGTGTTGAAATAATAGAACATATAATTAATTTTATTTCAGACCAAGACAAAATTATATACTTAGAGCTTTTAATAACAAAAGATTTAAGCAAAGAAAATTATCCGGTATTGATAATAACAAAATTTAATTCGTTAATTTTAAAATTAATTGATGTGATTGAAGCTAACGACAGAAATATTGAGAAGTTAACAAATATGTTTGAAAGACTAATTAATAGTTCAAATGAGAAAGTAATAAACAATACGTTAAAATATTTACTAAATATTATATGTGAGCATGGAAATCATATGTTAGACTATCTTAAATTCGAATACGCATTAGAGAATCTTTACTTCAACCCTAAGTTCACAAAGATTATTTATGATTTATATCTACTTTTGGGATTAGAATTTCCAAATCAGCCTGAGTTTATCGAGCAAGATTCAGAAATTAGAGAAAATGAAGTAGATAAGAAAATAAACGATAAAAATAAAGAAAGCAAAGACTATAACAATCTAACCAACCTTAATAATCTTAATAACTTTAGTTGCTTAGATTATATCATCAATTTTGAATCAAAAAGTGTAGAGCACAGCCCGTATTTATTAAGCAAAGATGTTTATAATATGAATAGAACTTATATGAATACAGAACATGAGAAAGAAATTTTATACGAGTTAGATTCAAGCCCTATACAAAATAAAGATAGAAGATTTAGTAATAGTAATATGGTTATAAGTCCAAATTTTAATAAAGAAAGAACTGATAATGACTGGAATAATTGTTCATTTGGTGGGTTATCAAACGTTTTAAATGTTTCAAATGACAAAGTTGATAAATTGTTTGAAAGTAAAGAAAGAACATCAGAAAATAATGACACTAATGTAGTTAATATAGATAATACTCCTAATAATTTTAAAAAGTCAACCACTTCAATAGTTAATAAGGATAATAAGGATAATATAGCCAATAAAGATAACAAATGGAATAATAACAATATGATTGATATATCAAATATAAACACTCTTAAAATACAAGAGGAAGTAGACAAAGAAATTGATTATATCACTCACAACGATGAAGACTTCGATTTATTAGATAATACAATTCACCTTAATAAACAAGAAGCTAAAACAGATCTAGAGATTATGGTAAATAACATAATCGGAAGAGAAATTTATACATTGTTTGACTCAGCAAGATGGGAGGATCGCAAATTAGGCTTCTTTAACTTGACGAATCTCATAAAAGCAAAAATCGAATTAGAACCAAAAGAGAATAATACAAACAATGAAGACATTACAAATAACTTAAACAACTTAATAAGTTACATAAAGATAAAACTAAAAAATTTTAAAGAAAAGAACGTACCTATTTTAAAAGAAGCCCTCATAAATTTAACAGAAATAGTAATAATTAACCAAAAACTAGAAAAATTAGACAAAATAACAGTAATAAGCATTATTAAAGGACTTTATGATAAAATGTCAGAACCTAAGTTAAACGAACAACTATCTAACTTATTCTTAAACCTTATGGAGCAATTTTCACCAAACTTTATTATTAATAACATATTAAGTAATCTCGAACAATCAAAAAGCTCAAGTTTATTAAAAGAATACTCAACTTTTTGTGTAAATGTAATAAAAGAATTTGGAATTAATTTAATAC
>Ga0100378_1002226_pt1 | contig 19420 bp, 28 predicted proteins | sample CryGeymeta201502_FD_81535 | JGI IMG/M metagenome (GOLD analysis project Ga0100378, IMG submission 81535) | Groundwater microbial communities from Crystal Geyser aquifers in Utah, USA - Crystal Geyser metaG 2015-02 | ecosystem: Environmental > Aquatic > Deep subsurface > Groundwater | place: USA... | reverse complement strand
CGATATGTACTTTCCCAGCATAACAAATTCAGAGCTGTGGGTGGACATTGCCTTCACCTGGAAGCTGGACTACTCCACCTTCGACATGACAACCTACCAGGCGATCACGATAGAGAGTGGAGAGTATGCCTACACTTTAGACATGTTCAATGTCACATACACTGCCGTCAGTCAGTCGCTCTACAGAATCAAGATTGTCCCTAAGTCATACATATTCCTCTACAACGCCACCTTCGTCGTGACCACCAGAGACTACAACAATGTCAAGGACTACTCCCAAATAAGGTATCCCTTTGCATAGACAAACTATGCTTTCAGCTCTAGTAAAAATTGGTTCCTGATCAATGGTCCTCCCTTATCAGATCTAGAGGTCAATGTGATGACCTCCTTCAGCAGGCTAGCCACCAAAACTAACGACCTGCTCAGTAAGCCCTACATACAGGAAATAAAGAAATCAGGAGTGTTCAACCTCCTTTTTGCAGGAGCACAGATCACCTCTTGCTCAGTTCTCTCAAACCAGATACAGTCGCAGAACCTGTACTAAGGAGTGAGGTTTTGGGCTGTCTTTGTCTTCTTCGATGCTCCCGGATACGAGCAGATCAGCAACCAGACCAAAAGGTTCGTATCTCCGACAGTTTAGAATCAGATCCGGAATGCCCAACAGTTGCGGAGCTAGAATTCTGACCAGACATCTCGCACCTTGTTCAGCACTGACACCATGTACTGGCGGTTCCAGAGGACAGGTCAGACCAGTTTTTTCATCTACGATTGTTACATCCCTATCTTTCTCATACTTCTCTGCTGGGTGATGCTGTTTGTGGCATACAAGTGTCAGCACATGCATTGGCACAGTAGACATGCGGGAAAGATTTACTCGGCCACCCACAAGATCCACTAGATCTCTTTGCTGTATATCCTGATGGCCTCCATCGTTGAGTTCATTTACTTCTAACCCACCTCCACTCAGAGGTACGTCTCTGCTGCTGTTTGCATCCTCTTCAATGTCTACTTCGTCATATACGAGCTGTACATATACTACGACATGCTGCGATACCCCATGGCTGAGATAGGCAACAGGCTCTACGACTACTACGTGATGCGCTACGGTTGCTTCCTAAAAAATATCAGATACGTTTAGTACGATGTAAGTATGAGTATATGCAGATCAACGAGGAGTGGTCGGTCCGGCATTGGTTCAGACCCTACAACTATCACTTCCTGTCCTATTACAAAAAATTTGTCATGATTATTGCCCTGCCCCTCTTCTATAACCTCCAGTATGCACAAATGGGCATCTTACTTGCTGTTCAGACCCTTTAAATTGTCAGGTTGTGGAATACCTGGCCCTTCGTCTCTTCCCACCGCAACTACATCCGACTGTCACTAGAAGCAGCCCTCTTCCTGTTCTTCCTGGTCAACATCATCCAAATCAACCTACTGAACACCATCCAATCGGGAGACATGAACCAACTCTAAGGCACCATCCGTGCTTTCTACGCATTGGGGTGGGCAGGTTTCCTCTTCTGCTTCTACTTCAACATCATGTTTGTCATCTTTGCTGTCTATGATCTCTGTATCGGGCTGAGGGCCAGCAACAGGGAGAAAATGGACAATGCTCGGAAAAAATACTACTACGACAAGATAAGATAGTACGAGAAGGACAATGAGGAGGCCAGTAAGGATCTTGTCAATAGATGGGTCAGGTTGGGCAACATCAACAACAGCTATTATGGGTAGCTGCCATAAATCAACGTCAGAATAGAGGAGTACAGCATGAGGATGACTTTGGGAAAATTTGAGGTGGGGGTCAGGAAGATAGACTCACTGAGAATGATGAAGCCCAAGAGCCACAGGAAGAAGAACAACACTGTCACCAGCAAAAAGATAGAAAAGAAGAGAATTGTTGAAAAACATGCCTACCCGCAACTGCATGCACATCTTTACGCTATCTACAAAGAACACAGCAACAACCACGTCTAACAGGTGGTCCTCAAAACCTTTATCAACGTTTTTCAGCAGGATTTCGCAGAGGGAGAGGTGGTGCCTCTTGACAGGAGCAACATGTTCCAGAGAGTGGAGATGATATCCTTTGACAACTAAAGGCAGGAGAAGGAGCTGGATGAAATGATCGAGGGCTTTCCGCTGCCTCAGCACCTGTTCGATAACTTCTGATCTCATTTCTTTGTTTGCTACATCCTGCATATGAATTAGAGTCAATACAGCTATTTAATGCAGTAGGGTATATAATAAATAGAGCGCCATGAGTGAAGCAAGTTAGCTCAGAAAAAGACTGTAAGAGATCAAAAGGATCCCCATCGATAAAAAGTACACTTGGGAGGAGCATCAAAAAAAGCTTAAGGAAATCATGGAAGGTCATCGTCCTTCAATGTTTCAGCCCACCACTGTTGTCCGCAATGAGCCTCCTCAAGGACAAGAAAGAAAACGGCTGCCGGAAAGAAGGACTCTGCGTTTCACTGGCATCAACACTGAATTCTACAGGAATAGTATCAGATTGACGGGTAAGCAGGTCATCGGGTAGCCTAATGCAAAAGGACAGAGCAAATAAAATTAAGTCGATAACTCTGCTGTAGAGTATGAGCCAAGAAGAGAGAAGGTGTAGGAGGAAGCAAAGGCAGTTGAGCCGAAGAGCACTCCATTCGCAGACAGTCTTTTCAAACTGCAGCCAATATAAAACACTTCTCAGCAAAGTAACACACAAATCCTTCCTTCACAAAACAATGGGTCGATATTTGCTTCTTAAAATAGCACTCAAGCTATGTTTACCACCCAGCCTACCCAACCTGCTCAGTAATAGAAAAAGACGGGCTTTCCTTCGATTTTCACTAACAACAAGCCAATGGGCAACATTTTCAACCAGGGCACCCTCCTTCAGCAATCTAAACCTCAGCCTGCTCCCACAAAAGAAATGCTGGAGAACCCTTCCAAGATGTTTGACAACAAGGAAATCAACATCCAGAAAGAGGAAAAGAAGGAAGAAAGCCAAAAGCCTGCTGTCTCATTGTTTGGTGGTTTTGGAGGCAGTTCAGGAGGACTGTTCGGATCTGTTACTAGTCAAGACAATAAACCAGCAGGAATGTCCCTGTTCGGAGCTAAACCTGTTGAGCCACCAAGCATAAAGCCTTTATTTGGTGCTTCCAAAGAAGAATACCCCGAGCCAGAATAGTTAAAACCAGAGTAGCCCAAGCCAGAATAGTAAAAACTATAATAGCCCAAGCCAGAACCCCCGAAGGAAAATGGGCCAAAAGGCAACACAGGAATGAGTCTATTTGGAACTTCAAGTGGATTATTCGGGTCTAACGCTGGTGGTATCTTTGCAGGAAAAGCAATTCCAGTAAACCTTTTTGATGGCAATCATCACCCAATGAAGAGCTAGATAATAATCAACAAAGATCAATAGAAAGGAAGGGAAGCCGAAAAGGTATCGAGGACAGTTAGCCAGCCGGTGGTGAGAGAGGAGGTGTTTTCTGATGATAATTCATAGCATTCAGTTCCAGGCCCAGAGCAAAAAGTTATCAACATCTTCGAGCAACAAAACAGCTAGTCCTCCGATCCCACAGACAGCATCTTCAAGCCCTACCAGGTCAAGCCACAGAGCCAAGAGGATGACAAAAAGACATAAAAGCTTGAGCACGAACATCCCAAAATTCCTCCCTTCGCACAGTCCCCAACTCAATAGGCAGCATAGTCAGGCATCAGGGCAATAGATCAAAAGAAAAGTGAAACAATTGAGGAAAAAATAGCTTCTCCAGCCAAGATGGCCATCGGTCCAGGAGGTAAAAAGGTAGAGCTGCCGGATGAGAAGTTCTTCAGCAATCCTAATAAAGCCAAATAAAATAGCCTGTTCTCGGGTGCCACCAATGTGTTTGGAGGAAGCACTTCTCTTTTTGGAGCAAAAAAGCCAACTGCCTCGTCTGAAAAAAATTAATAGAATAAACCTAGTCAGCCTACTGCTTTTTCCCAGCTCTTTTTGCAGAAAGCAGCCACTGGTGGCCCCTTTGCTGGTAACCCCACCTCCATCTTCAACACTGGAAATACTGGATCTCTTTTCTCAGGTTCAGGATCATCTACAGGAGGGGGTTTGTTTGGCAGCAATCTTCAGAATAGTCTCTTCAGGCAGTAGGCCTCAAATGAGAACGAGGAAGAGGAGGGCGAGGAAGAAGAGGGACCCATATAATAGGAGGACAATGCTGATCCCACAAAATCGACGGGTCACTACGAGTACACAAAAAACAGGGTGATTTTCAAGGAGCAGGCAACAAAGTTGAGGCAAGGGTCAAAGGACGTGATGGAGGGAGTCATCATCAGTCTGGAGCAGTTCTAGGAGTCAAAGTCTGTCTTTTTTATCGTTAGGATGGCTAACAAGTGCGTTGCTTTCACAGCAGTGGTAGTGCCAAAGGTGACTGAGGTCAGGAAATTGGCGAGCGGTCCAAAGAATTTGGAGCTGACAAAGTTGATGGTACGAGGGGCCAAGAATGAGTTGATTCTGGTGCGAGTGCAGTTCAAAGATGAAGAGACTGGCAACCGTTTCTTCAGAGAGGTAGAGTCGGTTGTCAAGGGTGAGTGATGGTGAATATGATTGGTGATAGTGAATATGATTGGTGATGGTGAATATGATTGGAGGTGGCAATGAGGGCATTATTTTATTGGATGGGTAATATTAATTGTATTGCAGACCAATTATGCTTCCTCTCAAAGTTTGTGAACGCCGTTCGTGGTCCGAGGCCTAAGATAGGACCCTCAAGCACCTCTACGAGAGCCTGCAGCACAACAAGTGGAGTCTTATTGCTCAGCAACTCGAGGTCTATGGCTTTCCGGGGAGGACGGGCAAACAGTGCAGAGAAAGGTGTTTTCTGTTCTACGTAGGTACAACAACCAGCTGGACCCCAAAGTGTGCCACGAAGAATGGGACTTCGAATAATAATCACGGCTCTACCGCCTTCATGACGAACTGGGGAATAAGTGGGCCGTCATAAGTCACCGCCTGGGAGGAGGAAGGTAGTTTAGCTCTGATTTAGGACCGACAACAGCGTCAAAAACCACTATTACTCACGACTCAGAAAATCTCTGCGAAAACTTAACAAAATTATCCATAGCCAGCACAAAAAAACATTTAGGGAAATTCAGACAAAAGTGTTATATAAAATGATTGAGGCCTCTGAGGAAAAATTCAAAACGGAGCCGATGGTCGACCCTTAATACTCCGAATGGGGGTGCAGTAATCCTGTTAACATTCAGAGCTGAAAAATAAAATACTTCTCTTTTCATACGAGGAGGACGAAACAGGGGGCTTCAGCAACCAGGATGAGGTGGCTGTTGAGCTCATAAAAGAAATTAATGACTTCAATAGAAACTACAAGAGAAAGCCAAAACGGTTCAGAAAGCTGGGGGCTCCCAACATCGACATGCTGGACAGCATCGACTCTGAGGAAGTCAGGCAGAGGAAGGAGCGCCAAACAGAGACCACCGACAACATGGCGGGTTCCAACTTTTCTCTGGCCCCTCTCAAGTGCAGCTTCCAGGAAGAAGAATAGGCTGAGGTGAAGGTAAGACCGAATATATTCAGGTTCAACAGAAAAAGTTCATCATTCCCATCATTGTGACCAGCCAGAAGCTATCGGACTCTAAAACCAACTAGAGAATGAGGTAGAGCCTCAACATGCGAGAAAGCTTTAACATGAGGGAAAGTATAAATATGAGGTAGAGTTTCCACATGAGGGAGAGCTTCAACATGCGGGAAAGCTTCAATATGAGGGAAAGTATCAACATGAGCATGATGGGTAGCATGATGGTCGGTAGTGGTCCCCAAATTCTTCAGGATTTAGGTCTACTAGAGGATGAGCCTGACCTTCCCCCTCATCCTTAGCTGACAAAAAAGGCGACCTCTCAGATGAGCTGCGACATGCAACAATCGAATGAGTAGTGGAAGGCCTGTACATATTGAGATATCATAGTTGAAGATAGTTCTGTGGACATGAGGCTGATGGCTCCTCCCCTGTTGAGCACCATCCACAAGCGAGAATCCGACCACGAGGAGTAGCTGTTTAACTGAATAATTTCATTATCGAGTACCTGATTCAATATACACTCATCATGGTCTGTCGTATAGATAGGTCTTATAGGGTATAGACAACCCTATCGGTTCACATCATATATTTATCAAGATGATTAGAAACCTCGCGACAAGGGTGCAGTTCAACTTCGCCATCGAAAAGAAGCTCTTTGTTTACGACGGGAGGAATAGAGACGACGAGATGGATAACAGTCTACCTAACCTCCACTCCGGCATCAGAGCCACCATCTTCGGAGCATCCGGTACCACAGCCAACACTCAGGAACCATGGGAAGACCCATCGCAGCTACTCTCGGCATGCTCAACAGCAGTGTCATCATGCCCATCAACCTCGACCATCACTATCGACACTCCGAACACATCAAGGAGCTCAAACAAACAGGATCAACTCGTAAATATTACACAACAAAGACAGAACATGGGTCGACTACACCATGAACTACAAGGACCAGAAGCAAATCGAAAGAATGGTCCAAAACTCTAACGTCGTCATCAACCTCCTCGGCCCCAGACACAAAATCAAAAAGCAGGAAGACTTCTAGTTTATCAACATCGAAGCTGCAGAGAGGATCGCCAAGGCCTGCGTCAAGCATGGTGTGCATCGCCTTATCCACTTTTCAGCAGCAGGAGCAGAGGCCAACTCTCCCTCTCTCGACTTCTCCACCAAGCATCAGGCTGAAGAGGCAGTGAAGAAGATATTCCCCAATGTCACAATTTTCAGGCCCTGCCCTGTCTTCGGAATGAATGACTATTTTGCCTCCATCATCAGGCAGCAGCTCAACTTCACTTGGAACAAGTTCATTCCAGTCTACGATGATTGTCTTACCAAAAAGCAGCCAATCAAACAGAGTGATATAGCTCTCTGTGTAATCAATGCTTTGAAACTGGAGGGCAGCAAGGGGAAAACTTATGAACTGGGTGGCCCCCATGCTCTGAGCATGCTGGAGGTATATGAGATCATCTTCAACATAATGAAGATCAGGCCTTCTCTCGGCTACCTCAACCCCGACTACATGCAGGTCATTGCCAAGTATATCTACAACTGGCCCTTTTTCGGGCAGTAGCTCCTCAGGAAACGTATCTTTGTCCTTAATTGCAGGCACGATAGAGGAGGTGGTGAAGAGCGATCGATACCTGACTGCTGCTGACCTGCTGGTGGAACCTGTTAGTTTAAAGAGCGGTGTTTATGAGATACTGAAAGACTATATCGCCTATTACAGAGACGTGGACGAGGAGTATGATAACTGAGGGCTTAATGGATTTGTTGGATATCTATCAATTGAATAAATGTCCAGGCAGGATTATATTATCATTAATTGTGAATGAGAGTAGTCCTCAGACAATACCAAACCTCTTCCAGCCTGCTCATCTCCCTTAGGTACCACTGCTCCACGCAATCAGCCATCCAGGAGCAACACTCCAAAAAGCATGATATAGTTGAGCAAATCATCGACTAAGAAACAAGGGCAAAGCCCTATCTCAAAAAATAACAAATCAATCTCACCTATAAGGATTACGTCAAGGAACTCATCTAGGAAAAAATATATGATGCCAAGAATGAGAGAAGAAGAAAGAATCAAATAACCAATCTTGAAGAGTAATGGGAGCTTGCTTCAGATGCCCTCATGCTCAAAAATTACGATTTGATGACCTCCCACGACAAGCAAAAGGTCAGCTAGAGACAACTGAAGGCCTATGAAGACGGACTGAAACTGAACATTGACAAGCTTATCCCCAAGATCTACGACGATCACTCATACCTCAAAAAAATGGGAAAGTACCATCTCGGGTAGGTCTCCAGCCTCACAGCCTCATTCATCAGGCAGGGGCACAACTTCTTAGACGGAAAGGTTCTCAAATTCAGTACTTCCCTCGATATTTAGTTATTTATTCCCAAAAGATCAAACTGCTGAAGGAACTGATGAGAGCAGGCGCTTTTGATAACAACGATAGCGTCGATAGCACTGTTGTAGATCTGGTGCTGGAGGAATATTAGAAAAATCCCAGAAATTTGTTTATGGTCAACCTTCTCTCCTACGAGAGAGACCTCAATTCTGGCATGAAGGCATGTCGAGCCCATCCTGAAATCAATGACTAGACTGTACTTGAGGCTAGAAACAGGCTCTTTAAGAAGATTATGTTCGACATGCAAAGCTCAAAGGAGGTTAACAAATTGAGATTTTTATGGAGCTGCCAGCGGTACTATCTTCACGAGTATGACTTCTACGACCTCATCATTCCCGAGATCAAAAACATTCAGTTCAGGTCTACAGATCCACACGTATAGCTTTCTCAGCACAAAATATCGAAGGAGATCAGAGCTGTCCTCAGCAGTACTTTTACCCACTCCTCAATGGCGAACCTGTTCCACGAGTTGCTCTAAACATGTAGGACCTACGACAATTTTATAATTGCCTACTCGCTAGTCATATTGCTGCTGTCCAAGCTGAAGGGAATTCCAGGATTTCTCCCCTAAACAAAGCACGATGAACTGAACAGTTTATTCAAAATGATAGAGTTCAATCTTCCCCAGTAGGTTTCTCACAGCATTATAGAGGTCTCTGTCAAGAGCCTACTAGCTGCTTAAGGCAACTACTGGGTGCTGAAGGCAAATTACAACAAGTGCTTGGAACACTGGAAAAAGGACTATACCGTCAGCAGACGGGGCGGCTTCAGCTCACCCTTCAATACTCTGCTAGAGGACGAAAGGCACGACATTGTTGTAGAGTATAAGAATGAAGATGCCGAGCCCTGGGCCAATTCAATATTAACAATTCACAAAAAAGAGTCATCGAAGGGAACAGGGGTCAAGACTCAGGCCGACGTCATCAACGATTTGCTGAAGGGAAATTATGAGTCTGTTTTGGATGACTTTTTGGTGAGGTACACCCTGACAGGCAACTATGACCTTACGGCCAAGTATAAATATGCATTGCAAGATGTAGACAGAACTATGGAGTTCCACAGCAAAGACTAAGAAGCTCTCTACAAACTCAAACTTGCTTATTCTTTCTTTTTCACAGAGTCATATACACAGCCTCTGCAGCATGAGCATTTGCTGCTCATGAAGTAAAACATCGAAGTCGCCTCCATCAAGGACAGGGCTCTTTTTGAGGGCGAGCAGGTAGAAAGCGACAAGGCTGTCCTTGAAGACCGGAAGGAGTAGCAGCAAATGATAGACTACATCAACAAAAAGCAGGGATTATCTTTAACACTTTCCACAATCGAGCAACCTCTTTCACTACTCAACAAATAAAAGTAAAGCTAAAATGTCTAGCTCGAGGGTGCTGCTGCCGAAACTGACTAAGTTGACAAATACCTTTAAAAAATTGAGGAAGAGAAATGGGATCTCTATAATGATGAACTTGACTAAAGCGAGTTGCTTGTTGAGGAGAGAACACCTCAGCCTAATTAGATTAAAGCAGAAGAGGATGCAGCCATCAAGTTTTTCATGCTTACCTTTGGAATTAAATCAAGGGAAAGGGCTGACTAGTTGATCAGCCGACTATTGAGGCATCGTATACTGACCTACGAAATACTTGTGGAGTTCAACCGGCTGCCTCTGGTATAGGCAAAAAAAACAGCAAAAGCCATCCTTGAGACTTACCAACAGAGGATCATCGGAATTGAGGAGAGGAGAGCAGAGGAGATCTATGAACAGAAGCATCAGGAAAACATCAAAAAGCTGATTGGGTTTTCTGAAGTTTAGAAATCCTTTGACAACGAGTCAGATCTTAATCAAGCAGTTGATGAAGGGTAGGGTTTAACAGACACTTTGATTAACAGAGTCAGAGGACAGAACTAAACCTATACTAGCTTGAAAAAAAAATACGATCTGCTCAACAATCCTGACCTCAGAGCCCAATTCTAAAAAAAAGAGAACGGAAGCGAGCCTAAAAGGCTAACAAATGAGGATACTGAAGCTGAGTATGGTAGTCTCAATGTTCACAAACCTCTGTTCGGAGACCGCAAGCAGAAACAGCTCGATAAGGAAAAGGAGGCCGAGGAAGAACCAGCTGTTTAAGAAGTGAACCAAGATGATGACTATCAGTTGGCGATGAACAGGTTTGCAGAGGAGGAGTAGATGGACATTAATGATACGGAGATCGACGCTGCTCGTCAGGATAGAGCCATCTTCCATGTCGAGAAATTGCAGTATCAACAGAATCCCAGTGAGGTTAAATCAGGAAGACAGTAGATTCAAGAGTAGGAAGAAGCACTGGAACCCGAAATCCTATAGAGCTTGAATCAGTTCTAAATAAAAGAGTTTGTTCAAGATAGAATTTTCAACAAGTATATCGAATAGATCATCTCAAACGCTTCCACAACATCTCTCAAAGATCGGTTGGGAGTTAGATAAATGCTGGAGGAAAGCGAGAAACTTTACCTCGCCATGAGAAAGGACGCCAAGTAAAGGAACGGCCATTTTTAAAATCGAAAGGGAAAGAGGTTACCGTCTGGTAGAGCTGATGAGGGCAGGCCGGAAAAGAAGGAAGGAAAGAAGATGTTTACCAAAAAACTCAAGTACTCCTATTCGACCAGCTCAGGAGCCCCGGAAGAGAGGCAGATGCAGGCCTAACACAATAACGATGTTCAAACATAGAATTTGTTTGACTTGGACAAAATTGAAAAATACCGCAGTTAGCCTGTCAGCCAGGAATTTCTCTAACTGATGAAAAACCAGACAGAAATTCCCAAGGTCGGATAAGGCCTCACCATTGCCAAATACCTCTTCTTGCACGGCAAGCGTCAGGGCAGGAAAATGACCCTGGATCCTTCCAGACAGATGGAAATCGAGTTCAGCTCTGTTGTTGGCACTCGAGGAAAAAATTACTAGGAGTATGTTTCATCGACGTTGTATCCCTATGAGCTGGAGGATTCTTTTTACGAGAGCATGCTGGCTGATCAGATGAACAAGTTCAACAGATACGAGTTCAAGCATATTCTTGCCCATATGATTTACCACAAGAAAAGCTTCACGGATGCTCAGGTTACTCTCTTCTGCGACCTATGCGAAAAATACCAAATCGGGTACTCCTTTGTGGAGATCGTGCAGTTCATCAAGGCCAACGATATCGTTCTGTCGGAGGAGGCCATCGAGAAGATCAGCAACACCTGGCACCGGTTCTCCCTCATCAATGAGGACATGTTGCCCTTCCTCAGATAGTACTGTAAAAAAATGTCCATTCCCTTCCGAACAAGATACTACTCAACATTCTGCCGAAGCCTAATCAAAAAGCTGAATTTTTAGAAGCTGTAGGCACTGACTTCTTCAGTTTTGGCTTAAATAAAGCCAAGGCCCTTCAAGGTAACCTCCACAATGAAGGCCCATGAAGTTCCCAAGCTAGAAAAGGCCTGGAAAGACAACGAGAATCAAAAGTACATTAGCATGTACTTGGAAATGCTGGAAGTCATTGTCAGCAACCTCAACAACAGAATTCCGACCTTCTTGCTCCCTCTCTTCGTCGACTACCTCAGACTACGACCAGAACCCATCGAAAAAGAACTCGGCTATGGCTTCGTGTGCTGCTGCACCGACAAAAAGAAATTTGAGACCCTTTTAGTATACCTCGAGAAACATCCTGAGTTGGGAACTTAGTTCATCTTCGACTGTCTAATGCAGTCAGTGCTGAGCAACCAATACGAGCTGGAAGAATTTCTTGAGCGGATGCTGGACTCCAGCGTATTTTTGAACAGGATCGTGCTGACCCATGAGCGCATAAAGAAGGCTCTCTACATCTTCAAGAAGACCAACAGGTATGCTTGAAATTATTAAGCGCTAACTCCTTTTCGAAGTTTTTGGAGCACTGTCTGCGGTTCCAGACGGACATTAACCAGTTATAAGACGTCAAGAAGGAAATGTTCCACATTCTCAACACGAAGATAGAGGATGTCTCCATCACTGGTGTCTACAATTTGCTCGACTTCATCTTCAACGCCAAAAGGTAAGAAGAAAGAGTTGAGTACCGGAAGATCAAACTGCAGGAGGAGGAAAAGGAAAAACGACTGGCCTAAATTCAGGACAGCAAAGCTAAGGAAAAGGGAAGTGCTGTAGCAGAGCCTGATCCCATGCAGAACAATAATTCTAAGGAAGGGGAAAGCACTACTACTGAACCTAAGGAACTGAACTTGGGAGCTGAGGCCAAGGCCGAAAAACAGAAGCTTTCAAAGAAGGAGATAAAGCAGGAGAAAAAGGCCAAGAAGGAAACGAAGAGCAACGTAAATGCTCTGACCTCCAGCATTATAAGTGAGATGGACAGCCCTACCCTAGAGAAAACGAAGGAGGTTTCGGGAATGGGGGACGATACAGAGATGGTTTCTGTCTTCAAGGTGCAAAGTACCTATTGCTTTACTCAGCTAAAAGGCATGAGTCCTACCGAAGGAAGGGCGTGCAGTCCTTTGGGTAGCTATACCGGGCTGCTTTGGAGATGACGGTGAAGGAAGAGGAGGTCAAGTTGGAGAACAAGAAGGGCTCGGGCTCAGGCCCGAAGGTCAAGCAGGAGAAGAAGAAAAAATGATTACTAACTAATGAGAAACTTATTATTATACTCAGCTATGGCATCCAGCATAAAGAGAAGCGATTGCACCAGCGTCATAACATTCAAAACCATACTCATTGGGGACTCAGGTACCTTCCATCCCACACAGGAGTTGGTAAAAGTGCCCTCATCCAGAAATACGTCAAGGGTAGTCTAATGAGTTCCTATAACGCAACGGTAGGAGTGGACTTCAGCTCAAAAACTATCAGGGTTCAGGGTAATAATGTCCAACTGCAGATCTGGGACACAGTATCTATACTACTATGAAGTCAGGTCAGGATGTATACCGTTCAGTCACAAGCAATTTCTACAGGGGAGCATCTGTCATATTCTTGGTCTATGCAATCGATAACAGGGCCAGCTTTGAGCACCTCCCGTCATGGATCGAGGAGTTTTATGAAAAGGGTAGCAAGGAAGCCTTTCTTTTTATAGTTGGGACCAAAAGTGACCTCCCTAATCCTCAGGTCTCCTCGCAATAAGCTTAAGAGCTAATGAAGAACTACGAAGGCGCCTTTTATATATAAACCTCGGTAAAGGAAGGCAACAGCGTAAGGACACTGTTTGAAAGAGCTGCGGAGAGCGTCTACAAGCTGTACACGGTTTCACCTGCCTTCAAAGAGCTTGTTGACAACGAACGACTAGTCAGGTCCAAAATATCCTCTCTGAAGAGTTCAGTGTTCTCCCTCTAGTCAACTCGGAGCTAGATCTTTAGGTAGCCACAAAAGAGGCAATGTTGCCATTGATTGATTTTTATTAAACTGTCGTGCTAATATATTGGAATTTGAATGTCGTTCAGAAAAGTAGACCAGAAGTATCTTTAATCACTCGCCAAAAGAGAACAGCAACTCGACTAACAGATCCATGATCGATAGAACAAGCAGAAGGAGGTTAATCGAATGTTTCTGGAACATGTTCGGAAGGAGCTGGATCTGTTGCTTGGGGAGAAGGACAAAATGGCTCAGAGAAATGAGCAGTATTTAGGAGAAATAAGGGGCTACAGTAAGGAGTTCAACCGAGTGTTACCCGAGCTGATGGAAGCCGAGGATAAGCTATCGAAGGCCAAGCTGCAGTACCAAAGAGCCCTTTAGAAGCAGTTGAGATGAAATCCAGTTGATAATCTCTGATATTGGCATGCAAACACATAAAACACAGATCAATCAATAACAATGCATTTGTCCTCCTATTTGACGCAGGATAGCTGCTATCGGGGTAGTAGCTGCATAAGAGCAGTAATGTCGGATTAAACTACTTCCAGGTATTGCGAGTAGGCCTATCGCAGACTTCTCCTTCCTTGAATGGCCACAAAGTCAGTAGCCAGAACGTTTGTGTTATTTGTGAAATGTTTGAACTTCTAGGAAAGCCTGATGATATTGAGGAGGCCAGATAAGGCACTCTGGACAATGTTGATGTTGTTGAAAGTCAGACAAGTGTTGAAGTACCTGACTATTCTGCTTCTCTTATAGAAAACAAGAACTTGCTTGGAGTTACCTTTGAGGGAAAGATTGGCAAATAGCTGACATAGGACTTCTCTGACAGGCCCAAAGTCATCTGCAAAGTGGTCCAGTAAGGCAGGAAGAAGGTCTTTGGACTCCAGCAGAAGAGAAACTCCTTCCTTGTTGGAACTAACAATATAGTTGAGAAGTAGGCACGCACTCTGCCTTCTGTTGATGCTCGTGCCGGCTTTCTTCAGCCTCAACTCCTGTAGGATGCAGTCCAAAATACCTATCTATAAAAGTCTGCTTGCTTAGAGATTAAGTCCTTGGGCCTTGCTTCCTGAAAGTGAATTTTGATAGGCTATAACTGTCTCACAGCAACATTTCATCAGCACCTTTTCTCCTATTTATGACGTGACCTCTAGCAATTTAGCAACTCCCTCCATTGCCACCACCGCTTTGATGTAGCAAGGGTTCGAAGTGGTCGTCTGAACAGCAAACGCAGCACTAGTCAGTATATCCCAGTTGTCAGTCTGTAGGCACCCAACGAAGAAGGGGACAGCCCTATCTCTGAGGAGCTGGTGGTGGCTGATACCTCTTTCGATAATCTTGCTGAGGATGGTTATGGCCTCTTTGAGGAAGAGGGGGTTCTAGGAGGAGTCAACGAGCGCAAAGAGGTAAGGGAGTAGGACGTTGTCAATGAGTGTTCTGTTGTAGATGGTTTAACTTGACTTCACCAATACTTTTTTGATGTTGACCAACCCATACAGTTGGGCACTAATGCTGGCATTGGCGATGCAAGTCTCTATCAGGTTCTAAACTCCTCTACCCTTATACAGCTGCCTGTTGAGCCTGAGTAAATGATCTATTACGCCGAACTGTATGCTTCCAGCTCCTCGAATGTGAGATTATTGGGATCCTGCTCCAGCTTGAGGAGCTAGTGGCTTTTTTGGTGGTTATTTGAGAAGTAGAGGTAGGGGATGGAGGAGGAAGAGTGCATGTTCGAGTGTTCTTGTTTGAGGAGGGGTGAACTCATTTAGCAAAGAAATTATAATGTGCTGTGCCCTCCATTTTGGCATATATGCAAGTAATACGCTTACTTAACTGAAACATTGACCCTTCAAACAAGCGGGAAAAAATAACATAACCTATAAACAACTGTCTTCCTGTAGGAGTGTAGATATCATATGGCATCATGAAGCATGGAGCCCAAAATGAGGAATAGCCCGAATATGATTACCGTCGGAATAGTGAATATTGCAGAGTGCACCAGAAATACAGTAAACTACAGACCGGCAATGCCCCAGCCCATGCCTTGCATCACTGCTCCCACACACCTCATCCCTCTTCCTATACTGCACTCCGTTTTACCTGTCTAGACCTCGCCCCTCTCGACTTCCGCCAAATCTGGTCTGACCTGGTTCCTTCTCTATTAGCACTGTTACTTGCGGGAAATAAGGTATAAAATAGTACTGCAGCATACAGTGACACCTAGGAAAGTAAGAACCACCGAATCCCAGTTTTAACCTGGAGTCAGTCCCATAAACAGACGACTTCTAACAGTAAGTCCCGATACCAGAAAGGCAAGGGCAAGCATGACTCCAGAAGCAAAACTACCACCTATCTTTTTCATCATTAACTTTTTGTCCCCGCCTCGGCTGTGCAAGATACAGGTGCTTATAGTGAACATGACGATCGATATAGTTATGGTGACATTGGCGCTGAGGAAATGGAGAGAATCCATGATAGGGTTGACTGTCTGGTCTGTCAATAGATTCAGGTAGTTGTTCCCACACAGCCAGGAGATAATGATAGCTGTGCTAAAGATCAGGCAGACATAGATAAGGGAGAACCAATTGCCATTGTAGAGCTATCCGCACAAATGGTGGACTAGATCGCCACCTGCCAACTTGCTCCCGAAGCCAAGCATAAATCCACCAAAAGAGAAGCCATACATGGAGGTCCTCACAAGAATGTTTTAATCTGGACCATAGGGGACCATCTTTCCATAGCCACCATACTGCATCCAGTCGAATAGAACACCGGATGTGAAGAAGAGGCCTGAGATAAGTGGGAGATAGTCCAGCAGATATTCTAAGGTAAGGAGGGAGTTACTTGGCTTGAGGACTGTGAGTGTCCAGAAGAGGTCGGATAGGTTGAGGGGGTGCTTGTGGACTGTTTGGAACAGGAAGGCGGAGGCGCTTAGCAGGAAGGCTCCGATGAATGCGTTCAGAATATACTATGTCATTTAAATTCACATTATACAAGCACTTACTCCCATTGGGCTCAGGGTCATCCATCCTCTACATTCTTGCCTTTCTCTGCATTTCTATCGGCTTTCTACATTTAATTGACCCGAAAACAGCCAGTTCATTTCCGATGGTAAAGTTGTAAAATTAATAATATTGCACTGTTCATGCGGGAGAACTACTACTTCTCGATGGAGTCGTCCTTCCCCTTCAAATCACAAAGCAACTCGGAGTACTAAAGTAAAAGAATCCATCCCAATCATACATACATCTTCCCCAACTCTCTCCAGCTGCAAAAGCACAATCATTTCAAGACCAGTCTTGACCTCCCCAAAAAGTAGATGGCTGATCACTATACTAAAAAACTTAGCATGTACAATCGTAACCCCTACGTTGTCAGCCTCAAACAGATCAAGAAGGAGGACAACAATGACCCTCTCAAAATAGGAACAAAACTGTTCCTTTACTACGAACTTGTGCCCTACTCTCTGCAATATGCCAAGGAAGGGCCCGTCGATCTGGAAGTTTCCATCAATAAATTTTAAAGAATGTTGAGGGACCTCTTTGGAGACTTGATCTAGAGCAACATATACTGCCTGGTTGACCTCAACAACTGTGGGTTCACCCAAGCTGGAGAACTCAGAGTGTACGTTCCACCAACGACAGCCTTCAGAGATAAAAAGCTAATGGCTACTGAAAAACAGGCTGTCTTCAAGTCCTGTCAATAGCTGCTCTTCTACTACGAATCAGACATCCCCAAGTCAATATAAATCATTCCTGTTGAAGTCCCAAGCAAACATGATAGATTCAACTCTCCCCTCCCCTCCCAGAAGGTAGAAACAGTCAAGGACTAGCAGAAGAATAGAAAGGAAAGCGACATTGATGTAAAAAAAACTTTGAAGCTGACAAAGGCAGGAGTGCCTGAATTTGTAGGCAAGATGGAGGAAGCCAGAGCTAAGGTGAACATGGCGCCTCTTCTGAAAAAGGCAAAGTCGATGGAGGTTATTCTGAAAGAGGAACCTCAGAAGGAGACGATGAAGTGGGAGCACAGGAAGAGCCAGAACTACAAGGACAAGATCAACGAGCTCAATAGAAAGCTGCACAACATAAAGGAAAGTTTCAATCGGAAGAGGTCGGCAGGCTAACAACTGTAGAAATTAAAGCAGAAGTAATCAGCTGACTTCAAGGCCAAGAAGAGTCAGGAGGAGGTTATTTACGATTTTTACAACAAGACAGGCAACAACCTAGACGAGTACTAAATGGAGTCAGTAGACACCTACGATCAAGAGATGAATAATTAGTACTATATGCCTTCCTTTAAGCCGAACTAAGGAATCAGAAGAACGACCCTCCCAAGGACAAACACTGACTAGGGCATCAGAAGAACCACACTGCCAAGACATATGACTGACGAGGGGTTTAAGCAGGAATAGATCAAGAAGGAATGGAACCATTAGTCAGCAGGAAATGTCATGTTCAAAAAAATTTTGCAGAAAAATAGATAGGCCTACCCTGAACTGTTTGAAGGGGACAAAGTGGATCATTCGAAAATATCTACTCCTCAACAACCCACTCAATCTCAGATATCGGCGGTAGGCCCCAACAGGCTGAAGAAGATGATGTCGATGGAGACTTTCGACTACAAGTTTTAGACAAACTCTGCCCACATGTCAGACTACTCAAAATAGCTGTCGAACGTGAAGCGGAGGAAAGAGAAGGAATTGAAAGGCAAGGAGATAAAGGAAAAGGTTAAGGACATATTGCTGAAGTCTAAGAGAGCCATTGAGCTGCTTCGGGCTCCCGGAAGGTTTAACAGCTGACGATGATAGTATACTGCATTCTAGATATAGTGTACATGGGGTATAACAGATGGATTGCGAATATTAGATAGTAAGGGATCATCTGTACTCTCCCCTGCTGAGCAGAGTAGGGTGGCTGCAGCGAAGAGAGTAGACCTTGGTGCCCACTAAATACTCCATCTTGTTCTTCTCCTGCTTTGTAGGAATGATTGACTTCCTCAACTTCTGATTTAAGGTCTTCCTTAATATTAGACGCACCAGCTTCTGCTCGTACTGGTCTTCAACGTTGTCGTTGAGAATCCATTTCAGAGTCAACAGGCTGTGCTTGCTCTCCTGACAGCTCTTGAGGGACTATCTAAATCGGGTGTAGAAGGCCTCGTGACCCTGGAAATACTTTTCTTTTTTGAATCTGGTCAGATTTTTCTCGAGAAGGCCATAGATGTATTTCGGAAGATTCTGATTCTTCTTGAGAGGAACAGTTTCAAAAATATGGTCAAGAGAAATGTTCAGCTTAGAAACAGGGAACAAAGAAGATGAAACCTATTTACTGGGCTCCTCTGATGGTCCCTCTTGCTAAATGGATTGGTTAGAATGCTGGGCAACTTCAGCTTATTTTTGTTAATTTGTAGAGTTTTCCAAAAAAGTATGATTTTAGGGCTCAAACTGAGGAGTGCCGATGAGCTGGTCGAATTCCTGAGTAAAAAAGGATATACCTAAACAAGAGATTCTCTTCTAGACGAAAGAGGCTTCAATTATAAAGGAAAGCTTTCGAGGTAAAAAGATTATGAGCTAAGAATTTGTAGCTATTCGGGCTCACAGAATTAGTGGTGGGCGAGAGGGGCCTCGAGATCAAGATCATAGTCGTTGGTGGTGACGTTGGCTGGGTCTTGGGCTTTTTGGGGGACTGAGGGAGAGAAGGGAAGCTGTGCTGATTGCATAATATAATATAGGCGAAAACCATTTTCTCTTGATAAATATGTGGACTATGATATCATGCGCAACTAAATACGACGGTTGCGACTCCCTTCAAAAAAATATCATATCCCAGCCACATGGTCAACTCGATCCCTTCACTGTGAATGTTCATACTTGATGCTTTTAATAAGAAGGACCGTAATTTCATGGTTCATCTTTTTGAAACCGAAGTCCTTAGACGTAGAATAATCAAATCCTTTTACTGCTGAGGCTTCCTTTGATAGCATGATTGATTTCTGACCCTTATTGACTAATTATCCGATGTTTCAGAAGTATGACATATTTGCATATAACAATAGGGGTTGGGGTGGGGGTTGGGGTTGGGGTTGGGGTT
>Ga0100378_1002206_pt1 | contig 19522 bp, 21 predicted proteins | sample CryGeymeta201502_FD_81535 | JGI IMG/M metagenome (GOLD analysis project Ga0100378, IMG submission 81535) | Groundwater microbial communities from Crystal Geyser aquifers in Utah, USA - Crystal Geyser metaG 2015-02 | ecosystem: Environmental > Aquatic > Deep subsurface > Groundwater | place: USA... | reverse complement strand
TTAACGTTTTTTAAATCGTCTTCTTGGGTTTTATTTGATTTCTGTATATTGTTCATATTTAAATCGATTTCATGAGCAAACTCTCTTTGTATCATTTTTAGTTTGAATATTATGATATCTAGTTCAGTATCTTGATTAGTTTTCAAAAATGAATTAATATACGTCTTTGTATCAAAATGGTCTGATAAAAATTTATCCTTTTTTAATTCTAAATCCATATTTTTTAATTTGAAATTACTATAATAAATAAATTATAAATAATAAAATTCTATTTCAAATTAAAGTATTAATTATATTATTAAATCAGTTATTTGCGTTTTAGTATTAAATAATTAAATAACATAATTCCTAATTTAATTAATTTTAATAATGGGAAATTACATGGGAAAACTTAACTGCGGCTGTTCAAAAAATGAAGAAATCCACGAAGCCGCACTGAAACTATCAACTCGACGGGAACCTCCTACTTCATCATTAAGACAACATGAAAAGATTGAAAGATCTGAAAAAGAATTACAAATTATTCTTATACAATCATTTTTCAGGGGTTATTTATTTAGGCTAGAAAATTATGCAAAACTAAAGAAAAAGCTTAATAGATATAACAAAAAATCCAATTTAGACTTTTTATTTGTCCCAGAATTTGAAAAGTGGAATAAATCATTCAAAATTAATAATAACATATTAGATATTTCAGCTATACCAGATTTTATTGAAAGTTTTTATAACAAGTTTTTTAATTTTAACATCAAATCAAAAGTTATTTCAATATTTATTGAGGATTATGAAATACCAAAAGATGTTGATTTTGAAGATTATTTTAAAACTTATATAATTAAGAATCTTTCTACGTATTTTTTTATTGGATTATACGATGATGAAATCTCAGAATTAAAAATTATTGATGAAGATTCTTCAGAAATTGTAACAGAAAATTTAGGATTAAGTAATCTTACTCCTATAATGAAACCAAGAAAATTAGCAGATAATGAAGTGAAACCAAGACACACATTATTACCTTACGGTAGTAAGGAAAATATTAATAAGATAGACAAGGATGACAAGAACGATACTTCTAAAAAAGAAGTAAAACCCCAAAGCAAATATATAGCTCGTCTTAAGAAAAAAATGATGGAGAAGACTAAACAAATAATACAAGATGGTAACTATCACAAGGATGAAGTAAACGGAACAACCGATAACATAACTAAAATGAATACAAGTATTCACCATACCAATAGTATAGTAGAAAGTAATTTTGATAGAACTAAGCTACCAGCACTTTTCCAATTAAAATTTTGGGTTCCAGATGAAATAGATATAGATAATTTAATTCCTGGTCTAAATTCAATTGATAAAGCTATGACTGTAACTAATGATGATAAAATTAAGAAAGTGGCAAATAATAATAAATCCAAGCAAAATAGTAAGCTAGAAAGTAAGCCTAATAGTTTATTAGGAAGTATTCATGGAAGCAAATTAGGAAGTAAACAAGGAAGTAAGCAAGGTAGTTTACAAAACAGTAAACAAAATAGTCAAAGAAAAGATATAAACCATATAGATAATAAGTATATTCTTTTCTTAAAGGCCTTTCTTGAGGACGTTGAGAGAAATTCAAAAGTAACAGAAGAGAAATCATTTTACTGTGATGAAGATGGGACTTTCTATAAAGGCTCCTACCATACTAAATTAGAAGAAAAATATGGATTCGGCCTGCAATATATGATGAATAAAAACAAAGGAACATGTTATAAATACAAAGGTTACTTTTATAGGAATAAGTTTCATGGCTGTGGAATATTACAAAAAGAAGATGGTTATTGTTACTTTGGGGAGTTTCGAGAAGGCCAACAAACTGGATACGGTAGAGAAATCTTAGAAACAGGAAATTATGACGGATTTTTCCTAAACGGAAAGTATTCTGGGTACGGAGTGTTTAATTATACAAATAATAAAGTCACACATAAAGGTTGCTATGATAAAGGATTTAAAAATAATTTAGGAATATTAAACTTTGAAGATGGTTCAAGGTATATCGGTAACTTTAAATTTAATCAGATGTATGGAAATGGATTTTTTGAATGGGCATTAGGACATAAATATTATGGTAAATGGAAAGACGATAAAATGCAAGGAAAAGGAAAATATGTTTGGAAACATTTAGATATGTATATAGGTCAATATGATAACGATTTAAGACATGGCGAAGGAAAATATATATTTTATAAAAATAATGCGGAATTAAAAGGTACTTGGAGAAATGGTAAAAAAGAAGGAAACTTTATTTTAAAGGAAAGTCCAACTCATGTATATCAATTACAATATAGAAATGATCAACAAGTAGATTAAGAATAAAGATATGAATATTTAATTAAATATTATAAATAATATATTGATTAATAGATTGATTTATGTAATAGTTAAAATAAATAATAAAGTAAAATTATTATTCCTTTTAAATATATAATTAAAATTATATATAAATTAAATTTTACTTATACAAAATAAAATCATTTCCTTTATTATACTAATCTGAACAACATTTCCTTCTATATAAATACAAAATACTCTTTATCTCACACACAATTATCAATTCTCCCTTAGACCTTATTCCTTGAAATATAAAAAATAACAATATCTCCAACTCTTATTTGCATTTCATTACTATTATCAAATAATAAACAATTTTTTTTAACTTCATTACTAGTTTGTTTATTTACTTCAAGTATTTTAAGAGTAATTCCTAGATCTTTACTTGTTTTAAGAATTCCTAATCAAAATAATTATATAAAGTTATATTAGTAGTTATATACCTGGTGTCATCGCAACAAGAAATATTTTAAATACTAAATAACCTACATCATCATATAGTATTCTATTTACAACGAAACTTGGATCAAACAAAGCTTTTATTTTTTTCATTATAGTAATACTATCATCTAGTTTTGATATATCATTCCATTTATTTTTCATTATTTCTAACTCACATACTCTGCTTAAATCAAAATCAAACACTTCTCTTGATTTTGTTTCTATACCAATTTCTAAGAAACTATTATCAGGACAAGATTCAGTTTTTTTATTTAGCCAGTTAAATGAAGAAAAGTTTATTAGACCATCACTACTGTAAATATTTAAGTTAAATTCAGCTATATCTCCTATGTTAAATTGCATTATGTGTTGTAAATAAGCTTTGTTTAAGTCGTCTTGATGGAACTATATTTTATTATTATTAATGTAATTGTTAATGTTTAATTAATATTATTTACACTTGTATATTCTCGCATTACCCAGAAGCTCATTGGGCCATATGGCTTTACATCGAATTTGAATACGTTTTTGTGGTATTCTTTTTCACCTGTTTTTTTAACCTTATATCCGAATGAAACAGTTTTATTGATTAATTTTGAATTTGTAATTTTACATTTAATTTGGAGACCGATTGATAAATCTATATTTTAATAAATTTAATATGATTTGATATAGTTGAACAGTTGAAGATTCAATTTGATATTTTTAATAATTTTAATATAACTTTACTTTGTTTTCCACTTTGGCTATCAGATTTATTTATGATAATTTTTGTGTCTACTACTTCGAAAATATCAGAAAATTGTTTTTTTAACTTATCACTTATCTTTTTACATTCTTCTTTGATTATAATTAGAATTGCATCGTGAAATAATTTATTACAAGTCCATAATTGATAAAAATCATAATTTATTAATTCCATAATATTCAAAACATGTTTACTATTCAAGAGTTTAAATTTTTCTTTATTTATCTTCATTTTTTGAATTTCATTTTTATCAGCTTTTAATTTGAGCTGAAGAATTTTATCCTCTATTATATTTTTGTAGTCGTGATAACTTCTTAATTTATCATCGATTTTAAGAACATTTTTATTAGTTTGTTCTACTCCGACAGATGTTATAGCTGAATTATATTAAATATTATTTTTACTATTTTTAACATAACTATTATTGTTATCTAATAACTTCCTGACTTGATCTAAAGCATCAACAGAAGCATTTGAAGACTCATATTCAAATTTCTTTGAACCACTTGTAACTATTATTAAATAGTTAACAATAATTATTTACTAACACCGTGCATTTCTAAATTATTTTTACTATGTTTTTTCGTATTATAGCCAAGACTATTTTCTTGATTGACTTGAAAATTATTAGAAGAGCCAAAATTATCCAAATTCTTAGCAGGTGTTGGTGTAGGAGTTGGTTTTATATTAGGACTTGTTTCAATTTCTGGTTCAAGAAATTCTTCTTGTTTTATTCTTATAATATAATTTTATAATTTTAACTTACTTTTCAAATTGTGATTGATTTTTAAGAAATTTATTAATTTGAGTCTGAGAAGGTGCGTTTTTTTGATATGTGTCCTTTTTACTCGTGTCTGTTATAGTATTAATTGATGTTGTTGGATTTACTCCTTTATTAGTATATTTTGAAACAATGTTTTGAATTTTTCTCATTTCTTTGATGTTCATCTTTGTTTTAATAATTAAAGTAAAGTTAAATTAATGTTTTAATTTAATGTTTTAATTTAATGTTTTACTTTAATGTTTTACTTTAATGTTTTACTTTAATGCTTATAAAAGTGTTAAATTTAAATATAAGCAATATAAATATTTAATTAATTATTATATAGTTATAGTTAATTAAACTTTATTTATAGTTATTTCGTAAAAACATTACTATTAACTACTACTGATTAAATTTCTAAAAATATTATCATTACACATATTCCCATTATAAATAAAACTAAAGATAAGATTATAAAGAAGATTTTCATGTTACTATTGATTAAACTATCCATATTCCATCTTCTTTTAATTGATGCTGAAAAATTATTACTATCTTGAAGTCTTACTTCAGGTTCAACGACTAAATTTCTAAATTCTAACATAGATATATTTTCTAACGTTCTTGAATAGATTTTTACTTTCGCATTTTCTTTAAATATTTCTTCTAATTTATTCTTCGAAAAGTATTTTGTAATATATTGTCCTAAACTCAATAATTTAGTATTAGAGTTAATATAATCATTAAAACTTAATAAATTTTGTTTTGAATGAAATTTTATCTTTTTTGTTTTTTCCATCTTTAAATGAGACAGAACAAGACTACTTGATCTATTGAAAACGACTGGCTCTTCTATATAAATATTAATATGATAATTAGTATATTAAATATATTATTTTAGTCTGTGTACTTACCATCATTTTGTAAATACATCTTAGATTCTTTTAATTTTAATAAAGTGTTTTTTTTCTTTATATTTTCATAATCTTGACGATCTAAAGAATCAATAGATCTAACTCTTTTCCTTATTTGAGGACTTACAGGAGCTTTATTATCTGCTTTTAATAAATCTTCTTTTGAATTAATTTTACTAAGCTTATTAACAAAAGTGTTATGTATCATTTCTGGAGGTAGACTCTTATGTTTATTTATTAAATTTTGCTGATTCTGTATGTTTTGATTGTTTACAAAAAGCTCTTTTATTCCGTCTTCTTCTATTTTTTTATTTTCCTCTAAAGCATCATCTAAAGATTGCTTTCTAAATTTTGATTTAAAAATATGTGTATCATGTAAATCAATCTGTTCGAAAAAGTCATCTGAATAATAAACTTTAACTGGGTTATAAGATGACTTTAAGCTTTGTCGCTTTTTTAATTGAGCAAAGTTTTTAAAGATATCTGTACTAGTAGATGATTTTCTTGGGAATTTTAAAGGATTTACTACTATTGGCAACACCTCTTCTTGTTGTTCTCTTATATTTTTACTGTCATTCGTATCATATTTTTCATTGTAACCCAAACCTGAACTTTCTCTAGGCATAATTAATATTTTAACATCCTCAGGATTTTTAATTGTTTGACTACTTTCACTTTCTCTTTTTCTTGGGGTTATTAAAATACATTTTGGATTAATAGGTTTAGTAATATCTCTAAAAGCCTAAAGTAGTTTAAAGTAGTTTATGTTTATTATAAGAATTTGTTACATTATTCCTAGAAGATTCCTCATCATATTCTATATTATCTTCTAAATTATTTGAATAGATGTATAAATCTTTGAATTGTTTTGAATTAACTAAATAAGTTAAGTTAAGTTAGGTTAAGTTAGGTTAAGTTAAATTGCTTACTTTTTTTAATTATTTCGTTGATTGATTTTCTTTCATCATCTAAACAGATGTCTTGTAGGAAGGATTCAAAAGATATTTCATTTATAAGTTGAAATTTTGATTTTGTTTTATTAGTTATAGAAGAATTAAAGATTTTTTCTGCATGGTTTATTTCATTAAATAACATTTCTTCAAGACATACTAAGTTTAAAACACATATTATTTCTGATTTAAAGTTAAATATATCCTTTATTAAATCTAATTCATTATTAATGATGATATATACAATTTTCTTTTGGTTTCTCATTGACTACTTTATTATTTTCTATTGTTTTTACACTTATTTTACGTTTTGTAACTTGAGTATCAATTAATTTGCCCCTAAAATCTCTTTTTCTAGTTTCATATTCTCTATCCGAAATAAACTTATAAGATTCCTTATCAGATAATACATATCCATCTGTAATAGGTTTATCTTCTAAATCTGAAGTCAAATTTTTATCAGCTTGACTATCACAACTGTCGTCGAGTCCAAAGTTATTACAACTTAAATTAATGATACATTTATTAGTTTTAAATGAGGAATTGTCATAGATATAATGTAGATAATAGTCTTTTTCTGAATTAACCCAAAAGTTAATGCCTGTCTTGATAAGCAATGTTTTTAAATTATCAAAAGTATAGTCCAATTTACATTTAAGTTCCATGCCAACATTTAAAGTCTTTAATTTTGATATTATTTTTATTTTTGCTTTAATCCAATATTCATTAGTTAGTAAATCACAATAGATAATACATCCGAGAGATACCCATTCTTTTATACCGCCGAATTCAGGAAGATTTATAAAACCTTTTTCTGTCATTATAGATAAGTTTATTGGTTTTAATCCTATTTAATTACATTAAAATATTATTATTGTAACCAATTACCTGCTAAATTTGAATATTCATCAAACTTTTCAAACTTTTCTGCAATTTTAATTTTTAGTAATTCCATCGAATAACTTCCAATTTTTAATTATTATATTAGTTTTATTTACTTATTATCGACAATAACTATTACTTTCTTTTTGTTATCTGTTTTTAAAATTACTGTTATCTCTAATAGTTGATTAAATTTCTTCTCTTTTGTATAAAATATAAAATGCTAAACTTATTAAAATTCTTATAAATTATTTTATTATTAAATAAACTCACCTCATCGTTTTGAGTATATTTACTTAATAAATTTTCTTTGGTCTTTACAGGAGAGTCTATCATTTTTATACTTTATATAAATATTATTCTCTAATTAGAAGAAATTTATAATCATTATTTACCTTTATTTAATATAAAAAATATTAATTAATATACTAATATACTTATTAAATTCAATATTAATGAGTATAACTTTTTATTAACAAAAAATTAATTATTATAATTTATTAATAAAGATGGATAGACAAGTTTATTGGAAGGTTCCTATTATAGTTGATCTCGTATATACTTCTATTAATCCTTACTTAGGGATGCGGAGAAATAAAAGCCGGCTTTAACGGAACAGAACAAATTAAAGCTGAATTCCCAAATTAGTAATTTAATTTTAATAATCTAACTAATTTAATAGCATTGGAGAACCAAAATACAAAAAAATAATGAAAACTGCAGATAAAGATGAGGTCAAAGAACAATATGTTGGCAAAGATTGTGTATTTATATTTATTAATAGTAATAGGATAAATACATGGGTATATTAAAACTACGTTATCCAATTAAAAACGGTGTATTCACAAACGAACAAGACATATTGACTGTATTTAATCATATCTATTCCAAATTGGAAATTAAAAACGAAGAAATAAAAGAACATCCTATCTTTATTACTGAACCTATACTTAACCCCTATTATCACAGAAAGCAAGTTGCTTCAGCACTTCTTGAAAATTTAAGTGTACCTGCTATATTCTTTGGATCACAGCCAATTCTATCTCTTTTTGCCTCTAATGATAAATCTGGAATTATCCTAGAGTCTGGAGAGGGTATTACCCAATGTAGTGTTGTCTATGAAGGATATTCTATTCCACATTCTTATGTAAGATATGACTTTGGAGGAAGAAATGTAACTGAATACTTACAAAACTTACTTAGAAGAGCTGGACATAATTTTAACACAACAGTAAAAATAGTTTTGTAATAATAATTTTAGTCAGAATTAGAAATAGTTAAAAAAATAAAAGAATCATTATGTTATACAATAATTTCTTCAACCTTAAACGAAGATAATAAAAAACTTTCTGATATAGGTCCTTCTCCCTATACTTTACCTGATGGAAATCACATTACTCTTAAAGAAGAGAAGATTCTCCCAACTGAAGTATTATTCAACCCTGGACTCTTAGGTCTCGAATATTTATGTAAAATTAAAACACACAATAACTAATATTTACTCATTTAGCATTCCCAGAAATTATTAACACCACACTTTCAAAGGTTGATATTGATATTAGAACTCATCTCTATTCTCATATATTATTATCAGGAGGAAATACTCTTTTCAAAGGATTACCAGAAAAATTAACAAATGAAGTTAAAAAACTAGCACCTAAACATATGAAAGTAATATAACAATTATAACAAAAAGGTTAAACTACATGCACCAAATAATAGAAAAAATAGTTGTTGGTATGGAGCAAGTATAATTTCATCATTAGGATCATTTAAAAATATGTGGGTTACTAAACAAGTAAGTTATAATTAATTAACTCTATAAGGATTATTCAGAAAAAGGAGATAGAGAGATTTACACAAAGACCATTTAAATTTTATGAATTATCTTTTATTTTTTATCTTAATATTTAAATTGATTAAATAAATTAAGATAAGTATTAAATTATTTGATTTTATATTACTATATAGTATTAAGTAATAATGTAATATAATAAGATATATTATGAATTTCGATTATGATTATAACAGTTAAGTATTGTATATATTTTATGTATTATAACTACTGCAAATATTGTTATTTTTATTAATACAATGTTTTTAATTTATGTCATTATTTTAATACTTAGATCTATCTCTTCTATAAAAAGCGTATTTCTTAAGTTTTCTCATTACTGAAGAACAAGGTCTTGCTCCATGATTAGCCTATAAATATATATTTATATTATTATTAAGTATCTTAGATATTTACTCTTCTTGGTGATCTTGTATTTCTTCCTTTAAAATCAATTGATGTTATTTCTTCATCATTTACTTTATTTATAATATTTATATAATTTGTTGATTGTGGATTGATAAATGGATTTATTATTGGAATATTCGAGTATATTAATTTCTGATGAATATTATTAGAAACTAGATTATGTCTTATTATGCTTGAATGAAAATATTTAAGGCTGTGTTTTAACAAATTCATTAATTCTTCTTAATAATACTAATATTAAATAATAAATAAAATATAAAGTAATATATAATTTTAATACAAAGTAGTATATAAATTCAAATTATAGTTAATTGTATTATTAATAATTTAAATTTATACTTAAATTTATAAATATTTTTATTTAAATTTAAAGATGAACGAAACTAATCATCATCACATTGCAAATCCAACAAACTCAACAAACTCAACAAACTTAATAAACTCAACAAACTCAACAAATTCAACAAACTCAACAAACTCATTAAACTCCTTAGAATTAATTTTAAAAGATTGCCAATCTCCTGATTCTAATAAACGAAATTTTGCCGAACAACAAATTAATACTATTTTAAATCGAAGAAACCCCTCTGATTTCGATTTATTTTTTGGAAGTTTAAGTAGCACTAATTACAATGAATCAACAAAGGTTTTAATAATAATCATAATAAAAAAATACATTTCAGAAATTGAATCTGAAAAACAAAACACAATTTTATTTAATTCATATGAGCAATACTTTAATAATCGTAAAAGTGACATTGTGAATATAATTCTTGAATTAAAAGGTGACCTAAAATTACTAAAGAATAGTGCCTTAATATTAGACCTATTAATCAAAATATTTCCTAATATAATGAACTTAGACTTAATATTGGAATATATATTTGTCTACTATACAAATAATAAGACTATACAAAACTTACAAAATACTTTTCAAAGCTTGTTTATCCTTTATCGCCTTTTAAAAAGTATAGAACAACAAAAAGCAAAAGTGTCTACTAATGGAGTATTTTCCTTTCTTGATTATGAAAATCCTAATAATGAAATAAATGTTGGTAATAACAATGTATATAATATTTTAATTATTGATTTTGGAAATATATTATCGAGTTACCTTACACAATTTGAAATTGTAAATGAGAAAGATGAAAAAGAAATTGAAATATTAAATAATTATTTGTCGTATATATCTCTCTATTTAAAAATATCAAAACATTCAGTAAATTATCTTAAAACAGATCAAAGAGAAGAAATAATGAAGTATTGTTTCAAATTTTTAAATAATACACTTTTTAACTTTAATAAAAATCCTGGTATGATGAATAAAAATCTATTTGACTCGATTTTTATTTCAAATACAATTTTGATCAAATATTGTTCATACATTTCGAAAATAAGTTTGGAAACGATTAAAAATTATTCGACGCTTTTTTATATTTATATTAGTCAAAATGATATTCACGATAGCATCATGAAAATCATTAAAAATAACTACTCAGACCCACACCAAGCTGAAAAGAAGTCCGAAAAGTTCTTATTACAAATTGTCCAGTTTTTCAAAGAACTACTTCAGCTAACAGATATGAATAACTGGGGTGACTTAATCATATTTAAAAATTGCTATAGCGATGAACAAATAAAAATTTCAGATTACTTAAGTAAACACTTTTTTACTAAGGAACGTCTTCAAAAGCTACTAGTTTTTATCATAATAAACATATTCTTCTTCAAAAAGTCAGAAATAGAATTGGGACTAAAAGACATGGAAGAATTTTATAACTGGTACGAAAACGCTAGTCCACTATATGATATAAGAAGTAACGCTGGTATTTTAGTAAGGATAGTTTATGATAAATTTGGGGATGAATTAACTGACTTCTATAATGAATTAGAGCAGAACTTAGCTAATAATATTAAAAGTAATCAATCCGATGAGTATAATATAAATCTTAAATGTGCATTTTTATTCTTATTTGAGTCGATGGTTTATACTTATTTCATTAAAGATACTATTAATTACTCATTTTGGCTTCAAAATATACTATTTCAATGCCTTGAAAATAACCAATGCTTAGAATATTTCAGTAAATTTATTTCCTTAAGAATATTAATGAGAACTATGGATTTAGTTTCTTTCGATGTATATTTAGATAAGATATTTGCTTTTGTATATAATTTTTACCTTAGTACAGATGTTATCTTATTAAGGCTAGCTTGTATTGACTTTTTCTATAATTACTTTGAAGAAATGGGATCAGTAAAGTATCCAAAAGATTTTATTATTAACTTTATCAAACATTCATGTATGCTCATTAAATCGATTAACTCGCATGATATATTAAACAAAATACTAGAAGCAACTAAAATAATTCTGAAACGGTCAAGCGATGAAGAAATTGAAGAGGCATTTCCAACTATCTTTTCTAATTTGTATTATTTATGGAATATGAATCATGATAATATTCAAAATATAAACACTATTTATGTTCTCAAACAAAATATTATGAGTTTGATAAGCATTTTCATAAACAAATTAGACTATTTCGGAATATCTTCAGTTGATGATGAGATACTTAACTTTATTTATGAAATAGTTGGTTACTCCCTTTCTGTAAAAACTCACGCAACAAGCTTTTTATTTCAAGAAGGTCTACGACTCGTTTTAATATTTCAAGATCAATTATTTAAGATAATTGGTAGTAGTAATATAGATAACTCTTATAAGAATGACCAATTAATAAATATTGATAGGAATAATAACCAGCTCAAAATGATCTCTAAGATTAATGATTTTATTCCTATTTTATTAGATAGTTTACTTACTAATGATGATAATTTTATATGTCAGATTTTTGTTATTGAACAGTTTATATGTATTAATACTACTGATAATGTAAATGAGTTTATTAATTCTCAAGATAAGGTTATTAAAATCTTAGAACGTTTAATTCAAAAGTATTTCAGTAAGTTTGATTGCATAATTTTCAACCTTATGGAATTAATATTGATATGTTTACACAAACAATGTAACTTCATAACTATCTACATTATCAATTTTACAAACTTAATCCTAAGCCAGGATATTAATCCCAACAATACTTCAAGTATTTCTAACATTATCGGAGCATTACAAATTTATAGTAGGGCCTTTTACTTAGGATTAATTCCATTAGATAGCTCAAATATATATAAAGAAATAAAAATACTGCAAATAGTAAATGAATTAACAGATTCTTATTACAAACAACTTAATACATTATATCAGAACATACTTCTTAATCTCTTGATAAACTTTAAACTTTACTTCAAAAGTATTAATAACACAAATATGTTGTCTAATATTCAAATATTACAAGCAAAGTTAAAAGATCAATCCTATTTAGGTTATATTGATAAAGATAATCATACATTAGCTCATTGGCTTATATTTTATAATAAAATTAATAATGACGTTCATATTTACCAATTAACAAAGAAAGAGGACGAATTGAAATTCTTATGGAAAGATAAGTTAGAAAGTCATAATTATTTAAGTGTAGACCTTTCTGATATCAATTTTTTGTTTAAGTATGAAGTATTAAAAAATGATGTAATGTATAGATCGGTTAGTCGAGGAGACGATTGTTAACTGTTAAAGGGAGATAATATATGATAATTGGAATAATGAATTGATAAGAGAGAGACTTTATGTAATTAATTTTATGAGCTGTAATAAATAGTTAATATGTATCTTATATAAGTGATTGTAATTATAATTATTAATTTGGATATTCTGTATATAAATGTTTATAAATGTATATAAAGGTTTATGTATGTTATGTAATTAGATATTAATATTTATTGTGTTTTGCTTTATAATTTATAATTTATTACATGTTTAATACTAATTACTAATTAAAAGAAAAACTTTTTGACAAGTAGTTTAACTTTATAATCGAAAATAGGTGATGTGATCTTTGAGTTTTTGGTTAAAAATGGATTAAGTAAAGCCTAATAAGTGACATTATTAAGTTATTGTGTTATTGTGTTATTAAGTTATTGTGTTATTTATCAGTAATTATACTTACTTTAACATAACATTCATAAACTTCATTGAAAAATTGTCTAATAGTATCTTCATTTTTATTTTCATGTAGGAATAAAAACTTAATTCCTATAATATATGATGATAATATATAATATTACTTCCTGGGGTTAACATACAAGTAACACTAAATTCATTGACTTTATCAACGGTTTTTAAAAACATATTATTAGTGCTTGGTTCAACAACATCTACTAAATCTAAACTTGCAAATAAAATTAATTCGTGAGTGCAATTTATTTCTTTTTTTGATAAAAGTCCTGTGTTTAATTCATAAATTTGATGATTTTCGTTTGAAACTATAGTAAACATTTTTATTTTAAATAAATTTGTAATAATTTATTTATATTAAATATTAAAAATATAATAACATTATTAACACTATTAAATATTAGTTTCGTCAAAATATATAATATAATAACTACAATCTGAAATATATTTTATATGTATTATGTGCTAGATTTTATATTATTATTAATAAAATTATGTTTAAGCTATATTATTAATACAAAATCAAAATCTATTTTCTAACTTCTTACGCATAATACTTTTCTTCTTCAATAAACTTCTTTGTGAAGTCTTCAATATCTAAACTTGCATCTAAATTTTCATTATCCTCAATATTATTTTCTACTTGATAAACAGTATGTAACCTAGTTGAGTAATCTATATAATATGGATTCTTTTCTTTAGTAGCTGCTTTTTTCTTTCGAAGAAGGGCTAATAGCAAATTAAATTCGTCATTCTTCATAATATCAGCTTCATTTATTTTATTAGTGTTTTCAGGATCAGAATCCTTTTTCATTAATATTTCACGTGTTCGTGTTAGTTTTTCTCCTAATTCTTTTATTGTGTCTTCATCTCTTTCTGGAATATAACTAAAGTAATAATTATATAAAAATTATTGAATATATATATTAATATATTAAATATGGTAAATTACTCTTCAGGTAATTCCATTTCAATAGAATCGTCTAAGTCTAAATACTCTTGTTCGTCATCGACATTATTAGTAATTAAATCTTTCATGTAATTTCCTATTACATTATTTGTCTTCTTTTCTTCTTTTTGCTTTGATTTGTTTGCTTTTGCTTTTGCTTTTGTCTTATTTTGATTGACATCATCTATGGAATTTAGTATTATTATATTATGAATGATTTATTACCTGGTTTGTCTTCTTCATTTTGTTTTGTTACCCCTAGCTTTGTTTTTTCTTTTTCATATCTAATGAAGAATTCTCCCATTAGGCCCTCTAAATATTTTTTTTGTTCTGGGTCGGATACTGAGTAATAAACATCGTTTAAGTTATGATTTATTTTATATTGTTCGTATAAATAATTTTGAACTTCTTCTTGATTTTTTGGGTCTTTTAACTCATCTTCTGTTAATTTATCATCAGGTTTTTGAAATATGGAAAGATGGTCCTATTAATATTAATTATATTTTGTTATAGGATTAATATTTTATGTTATATGTTTACATTTCCTTGTGTATCTATATTAGTATTGATGTATGTATTACTATTAGTTTGATCTTTTTTTGACATATTGTTTTATTAGATTATTAGATTATAGTTATTATATAATTTATACTAATTAAAATGTTTCAAATTAAATAAAGAAACTATTTATACTTCAAATAAAATAACTTAATTCAAATAAAATAACTTAATAATTTATTAACTTAATAATTGATTGTAATTTATATAATACTTTCAATCTTATACTAATTATTTATGTTTAATTAATTTTTAACATCTGTACTTTCTGTTTTTGTTACTGGTGAAGTACTTGAACTATTTAATGTTTTAAGATGATAAGAATGGAATAATTGTATAGCATCAAGAACAGACTGAACTTTTAATGCGTCATCATCTATAATGGAATTATAAGAATTTATATTAATTAGTAATAAGTGAGTTAAATATTTACCACTAAGGCTTAGATTAAATTTCTCTTCTAATGCTACTACTATTTCAACAATATCTAGGCTATCAAAACCTATATGAATTATATTAATATTATAATGTTATTGAAACTATACGAATAGATAGATATTTAAATATAGAGTAATTTACCTAATTCATCCATTGTAGCTGATCTATTTAATTTATCAACTTTACATTTAGCTGTTCCTTTTAATACTTCAAATACTCCTGATTCAATATACTCTAAAGCATGTTTTTCGTTAACTGTATTGTCAGTAGTGAATCTAAAATTCATATTTTTGTTAATAAATGATTGAGTTTTAAATATATTTTTGGTAAATAAATTGAATTTTGAAAGTTTGGTTAAATTAAATCCAATTTGTGTAATTTTTAAAAAGTTTTTCATTAACATATTAATATAATTAAATTAATAATATTGTTTTATATTATTATTTATTTTATTCCTATTTAATAAATAAAGTTTTAATTTATTAGTTATACTAGTATTAGTTATAATTAACTAACAGATAACATATAACTATTATTATAACTTATCTAAAATAACTAAATTAATAATAATGGCAGACCAAATTTCTAGTACTCCAAAGAAAACAGTACTTGAAGATGTCCAAGAAGAACAATATGAAAAAGTCATAATAATACCACCTTGCAAAAGCGACGAAGTCGTCTCAATTGTTCTTGATCATGACAAATTACTTAATTACCTTACTTACTTAAAGAAAACTGATGAAACAGTATTTACTCATTTAAAAGAGATTTTTAAATCATTAACAATACTTAACGAATATGGTGAAAGAATAGATGAGCTCGAATTAAAAGCTCAGAGTCATACTTTATTGTTTGAAGGAATAAACAATACTTTAGATGAATATAATACTATCTTTGAAAAACATGAGAAAAGATTTGATACTTTAGGTGAAGAAATCAAAACAATAATAGATAATAATAGAGATGGTGTTATGAAAATAAATACATTAGAATTAGAATCAAGAGAACATTCTCAAAAGAATGCTGAATTAGATAAGAAATTAATAAATGTAGATAATTATCATAAAGAGAAAGTCGGAGATTTGAACTTAGTTTTAAGTAAATTAAGTACTCAAGTAACTTATGGTGTACTTCCTGATATTGAAAAAGCAAATGATGAAATTAATAAACTTGATGGAAAAAATAGAGAGATTGAAGAGAGAATTAAAACTGTTGTTAATTTAGAAGATCAATTTAAAAAGTTTTCAACTAAAATTTCAGGAGAAGTAATGGTTCTTTATACAGAAGTAATTATTATTTTAATATTAACAGCAATCTGAATCAAAAAATGTAATAGCAACACGTTTTGAAGACACTGAAAAAACATCTATGGAACAATACGATAAAATACGTGAACTCGAAATGAAAATTAGCATTCTATCAAAACAAATCATGGATCTTTCATCTAACCAAAACGAAGGTAATAACAATACTGGTAGTCCGAAAAAAAACTTTTCCAAAGATCTTGAAGAAAAAATGTCTTCAGTTAGTGTTGTGCAACAAATGCAGCCTACTCAGCCAGCCGGTGTATCATTAACTGTTTTTAATAATGCTAAATTAGAAATTAATCAATCTATTAAGACAGGATCAGAAAATAGTAAAGAAATAGAAGAATTGAAGAAAGATTTAGAAAAGTTACAAAAGAAAGTTGAGAGAAATGATACACAAGTAAAAAAGGATATAGACAGATTAAAAGAAAAAACGAATGTAGTATTTTCTCCAGAAAAAACAATATTAAGAGATGAAAATGGAAATGGAAATATTTCTCCTATTAGAAAATCGACTAAAAAGGAATCTGATTTAGTGACTATTGATTTAAATATTATAAAAGAAGAGGAGGATCATCTTGATAACGATAACCATAATAATAACAACGATAATAATGATGACAAAGAAAGTGAAGATCTAAGCAAAAAACGAAGACTAGTAGAAAAGGAACTAAAATTAAAAGAAGAAAAGGTAAAAGAACGTGAAAGAAAAGTTAAAGAAAAAGAAAAGAAACTAAAAGAAAGAGAACTCGAACTAGAAAAAGAAATCGAAGAGTTAACTAAACAACATGACGAAGAAGAATTAGAAAATTTAGACAACCTTGACAATAAAGAAAAAGAAAAAAAGAAAAAGGAGTTAGCCGATAAAAAACTACAAGATAAAATAAAGAAATTAAAAGAAAAAGAAAAGAAATTAAAAGAAAGAGAACAACGTAAAAAAAGTACAGATGAAGAAGTAATACCATCAAGTGGTGAAGAAGACATTGATGTTGAAGAAAAAAAAGTAGTTGTAGAGAAGAAAAAAAGTAATTTAAGAAATGGTTCAGTAACAAAAGATATATCGAAAGTTGTGGTTAATTTAAAAGAGAAGGAAAAAGAGAAAGAAATTATTGAAGAAAAGGAAATTGATGAAGAAAAAGAGATAGTTGAAGGAAAAGAAGAAGAAAAACCTAAGAAAAATATTGTTACTAAAAAAATAGGAATAAGGAGAGAAAATACCTTTAGTCAAGTAAAAAAGAAACCAATAATTGATGATAACGAAAATGAACATAATGAAAATAAGACAATGGATGAAAAAGAAAGAAATAACACTCCAAAAATTAAATCTAAAAAAGATATAAAAAACGTAATTATTGTAGATACTAACGAAGACTGGGAAGAAGGAGAAGAGGAAGAGGATGAAGATAACGATTTAAAAAAGTTAGATGAATCAATTGAGATTGGATACCAAAGAGAAAAAACTGTAAAAAACATGCCAAAAATCAGAAGTTCAAAAATGGAATTATTAGATTTTGTTACCAAAGACATTTTAACAACAACTATAACTGGATTTGAAGAACGTCAAAAAGATATGGTCGAAAATTTACATAATAAACTAAACAAAGTTGACTTTGAAAAGCTCTATAAGGACTTAGAACATAACTTAGCAAATTCAGTAAATTATATTATAAACTTAATTAGATTAACGATGTTATTGAAAAAATACTTGTAATTGATAGGAAACTAAAAAAGAAAACAGAAAATTTCACAATGGTAACAATATAAATATTAATTCCAATAATAATTATAACCATTATAGGAAAAATTCTTTAACGATGTTGGTGAAGAAAATTTTAATAGTTGTGTTGGCCAAGTTTTGACAAGAAATTTGGAAAAGGCTACTCAGATAATTGGTATAAAAGATACTATTAGTACTATAAAAGAAGATATAAAGGCTATGGAGAAGAAAGAAGACTCATTAAATGATATGTTGTTAAACGCTATGGTTAAAGAAAAAAAAGATATGGCAGAAATTAATTCAAAGGTTCAAACAATAGAACAAAATTTAGAGGAGAAAACAACTTTGTTAGACAATAAAATAAAGTTGATAGAAGGACCTGATGACTTTGAACTTGATGATTTAAATACAAAATTTATTCCTAATTTATCTTTAGCAACAAACCTTAAAGAAATTATAAAAGGCTGTAATATAACCAATCGTATTATACAAGAAAAAGTTGATAACATACAATCAAAAGTAGATAGTCAAGCAAATGAAATATTTGCGAAGATTAAAAAAGAACTAGGAAGTAATTAAACAATTTTATATTGCATACAATATTTAATATTTATCATGGTTATATTACTTATCATATTTATTTTACTTACTTATTTTTTTTCTTTTTATAGGTGAAGCAAACAAAGCGCTTGATATTTTCAAAGAAGAAGTAAAAGACAAAGTATATAATATCAACGAAGTTTTATCAAAAAAGATAGATATGAAAAAAGCAGAAAAACTCAACTTAAACCTAAGTGAATTAATGAATTCAGAACTTTCACAAAAATTAGACAGGCGTGAACTTAAAGCGAATAACTCTCAAATGAGAAAAAAAGTAAAATTATTTAAAAAAGCATTTTACTAATTTATCTAATTTTAACAGTTAGACGAACTCGAAAACAAAATTAGTAAAATTTTAGTCGACGCCATAATAGACATTCAAAATGATGATGCACCACTTGTAGTTCGTAATAGTCAAACATTAGACAAATGTATGTCTTGTAACAATATTGTTAAAACTGGAAAAGATCATGACGCCCATAATAATTCATATAATTCTGACAATGAAGGTAAGATACTCAGTAAAGATAACAAAGCAAATCAAAAT
>Ga0100378_1002199_pt1 | contig 19587 bp, 22 predicted proteins | sample CryGeymeta201502_FD_81535 | JGI IMG/M metagenome (GOLD analysis project Ga0100378, IMG submission 81535) | Groundwater microbial communities from Crystal Geyser aquifers in Utah, USA - Crystal Geyser metaG 2015-02 | ecosystem: Environmental > Aquatic > Deep subsurface > Groundwater | place: USA... | reverse complement strand
CCTCTTTTTTCAGACTAATTAAAAAATGAATAATTCTTGCATTTCGACTTTAAGAGCTTTGGCCAGCCTGTGAATATTATCTAGGGAGACATTTTGTTCTCCCCTTTCAACCGAGCCAATATATGTCCTGTGAATGTCGGCCTTAAAACCCAACTCTTCCTGGGACAATTGAGCTTCCTTTCTTAGGAATCTTAGTCGTTTGCCGAATTTTTTTCTAACATTATATTTTGGCATATTACCCTTGACTAAAAGAGTAGTTTTTTGCAGACAATAACTCTACAGACGATAACTAGCATTTGTGCTACAATTAGCCCTGAAATGAAGAAAAATATGGCTATAGAATTTTATGAATTCAGCCCGATTGAAGGCATTAGTGATGAGGCTCTTCTCAAGGCTGTTAAGAAAGCCCAATACAGCTTTTTCAGAAAGCAAGATGGCTTTATTGGATGTGAAATTCTTAAATCAGGGAAAAACTGGGTGAGCATTAGCTACTGGAAAAATGTTGAGGTGGCTAGGAGAACACTCGATGAGTTCCTAAATCATTCAAGCAGTCTACCCTTTGTGCAAATGATATCTCCAAGCAGTGAACGTCGCTTATATATGCGACGGAAAATGTCCTCCAAGAAATAATCTCCTATTTAATCACCACAAACTGACACAAAGTTTATTGCCGTTTTAATTTCTCTTCACTAGACTGGACTCATAACGAAGTAAAGCCTAACGAAACAATCGGGGCTGTGGCTTCTGAATATACGCTAATAATGCGTGTGTTTAGAAGTTGCAGCCCTTTTTGCTTGGCTTTTCGGAAACTAAAGCTGAAACAAATATGAAGACACTTAACCAAAACATCCACACAGCTACCCTTCTTCCAATTGGAACTATCACGGAAACGACTGAAGCGACTGGTGTTGATACATATCTCAGTAATAGGCCAGCTTATGACTCCGGACTTATTGACATAGCCATTGGCGACCTTGGCGATCAAACCTCAACCAAAGTAAAGATTGAGGAATCGGACGCAGCAGACTTTTCAAGCGGAGTAAGCGTAGCGGTGGGTGGCGATGAAATTACTGTTTCAACTGATACCGGTTACAAAATGCAGATTGATCGCAAGAAAAGATATCTCCGAGCTGTTGTGACCATCGATGGCGGATCTTCGCCCTCTGCTGAAGTCTATGTCGGAGCATTACTATGGAACGCCCAACGACCGTTCCCATTCACTTAAAGGAGTAATTATGGAAAACGACCAAACTAACCAAAACAAAAAGCCTATGCCGGAGCAAAGCCCAAAAGAGCCTGCTCCTGAGACAAACACCTCAAATCAGCCAGATGAAGCTCAGACGTGGGACAAAGTTGATTCTCTCTTTACGGTAGCCAGAAATACTTATTTTCAGGGGCAGTCAACTTTCTTGGAAGTACTAGACAGCTTAATTGCTACCCTGCAGGACATGAGAGAAAACGAAGTTCGACCACTTGGTGGCCTTGGTGCACAGAAGAAAAGTATGAACTTAGAAGACCAGGAACAACCAGAGGAAGAAACACCTCCGGCCAATCCGAATCTATAAAAATGGCTAACAATATTGACGAGAAACTAGAACGTGGCCGAGCAGTTTGGGAAATGACCCAAACAGAAGGCTGGCACATCATCGAAAGCTTAGTCAATAAAGAAATTGAAATTGAAACCAAAGATCTACTGGATTGCCCAGTAGAAGAAGACCTTGAGCATAAGCAACTGATCAAGGCTTACAAAAAAGTTTTGAGTATGGTTGCAGGCGTTATTAAAGAGCGCGACGAAGCCGCTCAAAGCTTGAGAAAGGAATAGACCTATGGACGAAGAACAAATGAAACAAAAAGAACAAGAAGAATTAAAAGCTTTACTGGATACTCCCGATGATGAGGAGTCATCTGCAGATGAGGCAAAAGAAAATGAAAATCCAGATGAAAAAGAACCAAAGGACGAGGATCAGCCAGATAAAAAAGATAAATCTATGAACGACAAAAATAAATTAAAAGATAAAAAGAAAGATAGCAAAGATAAGGATCGTTGGCACGGTAAAAGCCGTGAAGAAATTATCAAAGAATACGAATCCCTTGAGAAAAACGAAAAACTAGATGAAGGTGAAGTCGATGAAAGTGAGAAAAGCCAAGACGATAATGAAGCACTCAATCTTCCCAGCGCAGAAGAATTGCAAAAAATGACTCCTACAGACTTTGCTAAATGGGTCATGACCCGTATCGATGAAGGGGTCAAACGAACTATCGAAGTTCAGGAAAAAGTACGCACGGCTGTGCAAAAGGAAATTGAAGAAGCCAAGAAAGACCATCCGTTGCACGAACCTGATTACAGAAAGATGGTCCAAACAATAATCGATGCTGCCAGTGCCAAAGGCACTACGGTCTCACTGAAAGAAGCATGTATGCAGGTCGATGCTTTCCTCGGCAAACATAAGAGTGACGAGTCTGAGGATAGCAATAAAGGTGAATCTGAAGAATTATCAGATCAAGAAAAGAGCCGCCTGAAAAAGGCAAAAGCTCAAGTTGAGAGTGGAGCGGGCGCTCCGACTCAACCCGATGGCTCGGATGCCGAAACAAAACGCATCCAGAAAGCTCTCGCCGGAAGCGGGTCAAAAAGCCCCTTGGGAGGGTTAGGAATCTAACCGCCCACGTTATTAAGAAAGGAGGTGAAAAAATAATATGCCAGCATCAGCAACAGGAATCAGAGGCACAGGAAATGTCGGAGCGACACGCAAATATGACGTGGCGGATGTTGTATCGCTTTTGGATGTCAATCGATATCCTCTAGTAGCGATATTGACAAATGCAGGTAAAGATCCGGCAACCGGCGAAGGCGAGGCTCTGAAAAAAAGAGAATCTTCTGATCCAGAATTCAAATGGTTTGAAGATGAATTCGGCAAACGACAACTCACAGGATCCAGCACTATTGATCCAGATGGAGGCAACTTAACCATTACTGGTCAATCCCAGTATTTACAGGTTGGCGACATTATCTTGGTTTCAGCCCAAAAATGGGTCTTCCAAGTCACTGCAATCGTAGACGCTAACACGGTTACTGTCGGGGCTGAGTTAGGTGGGGCAACTGGATCGGCCGCTTCCGCAGTCGGAGACGTTTGGCTCATTGGTAACGCCAATGAAGAAGGTGCCGGTTTGCGAGATATCAAGTCGACAACTATCGCCGAAGTAGCAAACTACTGTCAGATTTTCCGAACTCCAGTAGGTATCACAGAAACCGCCAGGAATACGCAGGGTTGGGTGAAAGAAAACGACTTTGATTACCAAAGGCGCAAAAAAGGTATCGAGCATTATGTCGATATCGAGCGAACCTTTATGTTTGGTAAGAAAGGAATCGTAACATCAGGAACTCATCCGAAACGCTTTACCAACGGTATCTTAGGGAGAATTGCCACTTACGCATCGGCCAACGTTGACACCGAGTCAGAATTTGACTCATGGCTGGAAAGTCTCTTTGCTCACGGCAACACCGAGAAATATCTGTTTGCATCAGCAGCAGTGGTTTCTATGGTTAACGGTTGGGCCAAAGGAAAGCTCCAAGTGGTCAATCCAACCAAAGCCTACGGACTGCGAATCGTGACTTATGACTCCCCGCACGGAACTCTGCATATCATCAAGCATCCACTACTGATCGGAACGACTTACGGTAATTACGCCGTTGGTTTGGATATGGAGGCCTTGACCTACCGCTACCTGACAAATCGTGACACCAAGCTTTTGACTAATCGTCAAAATCCCGGTGAAGACAGCCAAGTTGATGAGTACCTGACCGAATGTGGTTTGCAAATGGAACAAGAGCAACGCCACGCCATTATGAGCGTAGGTTCACTCTAAAGCCTATCTAGGACTGAAAAAACTTATGAAAGAAATTACTAAAAACCGGAAGTCACTACACACTTTCTTACTCAGTGTAGTCGCCTAAGAAGGGGTGAGCGTTATCACCCCTTCAAACTCAAGTCTGGAACTCTATTAAGTCAGACAACAAAGAAAGTGAGGTGAAAAAATTATGACAGAAGCAACTGAAAAACAATTACAAGACATGAACATGGCTGAGCTGTGGAATGAGGCCAAGCGACTAGGAATTTCTAAAGCAGGCAAAAAGGATGAACTTATTTCCCGCATTAGGAAAGCTCAGGAGTCCGGTGAGCAAAAACCATCGGAAGAAAAATCCAACTCTGAGAATCAACCCACAAAACAGTCCTCAGACAAGGAAGCTGCTCAAAAAGCTGAGCCAGCCAAGGAGGTTGTATACATTTCCCGTTATCTCGAATTGAAATTGGTTATGAATCCTTCTTACCTCAAAGAGGTTGGTGGCAAGGTATTAATCATCCGAGGTAAATACATTCAGTTTCATGAAGGTGTTTATAAGACTAAAGATCAGGAGGAAATCGAGTATTTGGACAATCATCCTAATTTCGGCAGTGTATTCAGGAAAGTTCAAACGACAGATCTTAAAGGCGGGAAAAGTGTTGATCAGATTTATCAAGAGAAATTCCGAACTCTTGAAGAAAGAGAAAAAGAAGTAGCAGCTAGAGAAAAAGCTCTGCAGAAAAAAGAGGTTGAAATGAAAGGTGCTGCAGAGGGAGCTGACACTCAAAAATCTGTAACAGGAATTAGAAGTACGGCTGAACAGCCGCAGTTTTAAAAAAATATGTCCAGCAATAGTAGACCTACCTTTACGACTGCCCAACTGACTCTGACAAATCAGGATGAATGGTACCCACTACTTGATATTAAAGTCGGAGAAGGTTGCGAGGTTGTTATTAAAAGTAAGGCCAGTAACACAGGCGAGATCAAAGTTGCCCATGACGATACTGATAGTAAAAACGAGCCATTTATTCTTGATAACCCTGGCGACAGTTTATCTTTGCGCATTAAAAACACAACCCAAATAGTGGTCAGTTCGTCAGTAGCAGGACAAGTTGTGGAAGTAATAACCGAAAAATAAATATGGCCAAATTTAATAGCGCAAAATCAGGAAACTTAGATACGAAGCTCGACAGCATTATTGTCACCAAACTTAAAATCTTGGGAAACAATGATGATGGAGAGGAGGACTACGATACCAGTTGGTATCCAAATGGTTTTGGGTCAAATCAAATTAGTGTTGGAAATGATAACACCGGCAGTTGTGATACAGGACTGAGATTTCTTCGAGCATATATTCCTAATAACGCCAAAGTAACCAGCGCCATATTAAGAGTTAAAGCTGCTGTCAATTCCACCAAGAGACCAACCTTAAAAGTCAAAGGCATTTTAGAAGCAAGTCCAAGCCCTTTCGCTGGAGATGGAAGTGACCGTCCGTCAACAAGAAGTAAAACAACTGCGGCTGTTGATTGGGATATTACAGAAGATTGGGTACTAAATTCCTGGTATGAATCCCCGAATATTGCCTCAGTTATTAACGAGCTTATTCAACAAGCTGAATTTGATGGAAAAGCCCTTGGACTAGTGATTGAAGACGATAGTAGCCCTGCAAACCAGTATGAAAACATTTGGGACTTTAACAGTGGAGCTGCAAACGCAGCTGAACTGGAATTAACAATCGAACCAAATGTTACTTAACTAAATGAAAAGGAGGTGAAAAAGCCATGCAAGAAAACGATATAGCTCTACTAGAACAAATAGTCAAAGCAATAGCTGACAAACCAGAAAAAGTCGTGATTGAACGCAAAGTCGATGAAATGGGTGTTTTGTTAGTTGTTCGTTTAGACAACCAAGATGCTGGTGCCTTAATTGGCAAGGAAGGCTCGACCATAGCTGCAATCAGAAGAATCATGAAGTTGGTGGGAGTCAAGAACAACGCCAGGATCAACGTCAAATTAGACGTGCCACCTAAAAGCAACAAAAAAGATTATGACAAACCAAGTACTGAAGATCAAAGCAACAATCCAAGAAAACTCTGATGACGGCAAAGAGGCTGGTACTTCGACTTGGAATAAAGATGGTAATTCATCAAGCGTTATAACCTTTGGCAACTTTACCGGCACTCAAACGGCCGCTTTCAGATTTAGAGGGATTGATATCCCTCAGTTTTCAAAGATTTTTCTAGCCAGACTAAGACTACGTCCTGCGGTCAGCGATGGTAGTGATTTTGCCGTTAATTTGAAAATTAAGGGAATAAAAGAGCCTGATCCTGCTCCGTTCAAGTCAGATGGTACTAATCGCCCCTCAACAAGAAACAAAACCATTAATTCCATAGATTGGGACATTATAAAAAAATGGAATGTCCATGAGTGGGTTCAAACACCCAATTTGAACTTAGTCGTGGAAGAACTTGTTGCCCAACCAAACTGGAAATCAGGAAATGCACTGGCTTTTGTTATAGAAGACGATGGCAGTCCTTCTGATCAATCAAAAACCTGCTACGACTTTAGTAAAGGCAAGGGCTATCAGGCGGAACTAGAAATTTACTATCTCCCCCAAGGTTTGCACGAACAAATCACAATTGGTCTTATTCAAGGTAATGACCGAGATGGTGAAGAAGATTACAAAACTACCTGGTACCCAAGTGGCTTCCAGAACAACATGACCACTTTTGGCGATGACGGTAGCCTAGACCCTGACGAATCAGCCAACGATGCCGGCTTTATTTTCAGCCCCATTTCTCTGCCTCAAGGGGCAGAAATCCTTTCAGCAAAACTGTTGGTAACAAGCCCGATACAAAATAATGGTCATGCCAACATTCTCGTTAAAGGTATTGCAGAAGATGATGCTGCAGTTTTTCTCTCTAATGGTTCCAATAGACCATCACTGAGAAATAAAACCAACGCAGAAGTACAGTGGAATACTGGTCATGCAGAAGCAGGAGTGCTGATAGGCGACCACTGGACGGCAGAAAGCGTATATGAATCTCCAGAACTGAAAGAAGTCATCCAGGAGATTGTTGACCGCTCCGGCTGGGCAGGAAGCAAGCTAGGTATTGTCCTAGAAAACTATTTTTCAGGGCACGGCAATACAAAATACATTTGGGATTATAACCAGGATTCCGGTAAGTATGCTCCTCAACTAGTTATAGCTTGGACTCACGAACGCAGGGTAACAACGCGCGATAAAGATGTTGAAGTATATAACAAAGCCAATTATCCCGAATTTATTATCGTTCACCACTCCGCTACACCCAGAGATAACACCTACTTTCAAACCATTAAAAAAGCTCATATTGGCTATGGCTGGGATGATATCGGCTATCACAAGTGGATTGCGGGAGCACTTGATGGTGACGGAGTTTTGATACTAGGAAGACCTGATAATGTCATTGGAGCTCACTGTGGCAGCAACAAAATGAATTACAGGTCCCTAGGCGTGGTGCTCTGTGGCAATTTCCACAATAACGAAACTCCCACCTCATCTCAATTAGCAACTCTTCAGGCTGTTTTAGACAACTTAAGACAAGAGCGAAGTATTCCTAAAGAACGTGTTTTGGGTCACGGAGAAGTTCCTGAGTCGGCAACTGACTGCCCGGGAAATGCCTTGCTGCCATACGTTCAGAATTATCGAACAACTGGAAACCTCCAGTAGAAAACAAAAATATGCAATTACAAGAATTTAGACAAGACTTAAACGCCAAGATAACCGCTTCAAAAGTAAGCGGTTTCTGGAAAGATTCTGACAAAGATCGTTGGATCAATAAGGCCATTATTCGCGCCTGCAACTTTGCCCGTTGGAAGTTTCTAAGCAAGCACGCCACTCAACTAACAGAACTCAATCCGGACGGATCAGGAAAAGAATCTTACTTCCTGCCGTTTGACTTCAAGCCTGGTGGAATGATTTTTCTCTCTGTAGATGGTGAGGAATACCACAAAGCTACGGAAAACCAGTATCTGAGCCGAAAGTCAGACAACAAGATTGCACCTACATTCCACCCTTCTCTAGATGTTGTGCATCCTTCAACCCACACCGATTGGCGTTGGCAAAAAGTATATGCCGTTATAGGAGATCAATACTTTCTGGATCCGGTGTTTGAAACAGCAGGAAAAGTGATTGATCTCTTTTATAAACGCCGACCGGTAAGGCTGGTTGAAGAAACTGACGAGCCGATTACTCCAGAGGAAATGGACGAGCCAATTCTCAAGCTGGCACTAGGTACTTGTTTAGCTAAAGCTCCAGGTAGAAAAAACGATGGCGAAAAAGAAGTTGTCGAGGCACATGCCCTACTACAGCAGCTAAAAGACCGTGAAGACGAAGAACCATCGAGCGTCTTTGTTGGCCAAGCCAAAAATATTAGATGGTCATAAAACATTATGAATGCATACAGAATACAAGGATTTAGAGGAGGAATAGCAGATGATCCCTACCAAGGTGTTAGGGAATCTTTCCGTTTTGGCTACGGACTAAATATTCGTGGTGAAGAAAATTTACTGAAATGTAATCAACGTCTCAAAGAAGATTTAGATAGCGACACTGTAGTGACTGACCTCATCCTATTCTTTGTACCCGCTTCAAACGGTAATTTATATGGTTTTGGAGATACTGGTCGCATTTACAGAAAACAAGGCGGTAGCGGAGCCTGGGAGCTGGTTTACACAGATTCAAACGGAAAGATAACAGGAGCTGCTGAATATACCAATAACGATGGTGCGGATAACTACGTACCATATCTTTATTGGGCAACCGAAACCAAAGTAAGCAGAATAAAACTCTCAGGAGATTGGTCAACAGATGTAGAACACGACTGGCAGTCATTGGATGGCGATCCCAGTTGGCACACCATGAGCGAAGCGCTTGGAGTTTTACTCATCTGTGACTCAAAGGACTTGGCAATGGTCGATTACGAAGGTAGCTTTAACCTGGATGCTATTGATCTTCCTCTCGGCCACAGAAATAAGTGCCTATTCGGTTTGGATCAACTGGTGATATTCGGATCAACCAAAGGCGACAAAGTAGAAGAAGGGTGGCTGTGGACATGGGACAAAATTCAACCTTCCTGGATCCAAAGACGGATGGTTGCCGAGCGCGGTATTAATGCTCTTTTGCAAGGTGAGTTTTTACTCATTCAGGCAGGTGTCAGGGGCGGACTTTATTTCTGGGACACGTCTAGTCTTCTTCGTATCAAAAAGCTTCCAGGTGAGTACGGCTGGGTGAATCCTGGTGGCGTGACTATTATGGGCGGCTTGCCTCTACTTGGTGTTAATGGCAGCGATAAGTGCGGCATCTACTCTTACGGACGACTTAACAAAAATGACCCCTATGCTTTAAATCTTGAGTACGTACCTTCTCATGGTCAGCTTGAAAGCGTCCTGCTGGGAGCTTTGACCATGTATGAAGATAAGCTCCACTGTTCATGGAAAAACGGTTCAGAGTTTGGTGTGGATGTTGTCGATGCTGATAACAAAGCTGAAGCACGATTTGAAGGACTGGTCTTTGATGGCGGAGAGTCATTTACTCAAAAAGGATTCCGCCACATTAAGCTAGTGACTAAACCCCTCCCTCAGGACTGCAGTGTTGAAATTTTCTTCAAAGTAAATCAGCAAGCAGAGTGGCAAAAAGCCACCATGCAAGATGGGGCAGAACTTTTTGATAAGGAAGGTAAGTCAAAAGCCATATTCACTATCGAAACCGGCGGTGATGAAGAAGATCCGGGAGCGGGCGAAGAATACGAACTGGCCATGAACCTACACCCTAACGGCAACGACACTCCGGAAATTATTTCAGCAACCACTTATTTCGATCCCTTGGGGATTTTATAAAACTATGCTAACCAAACAAATAGATAAAGTACTGGAAAACAAGAAGATACAGGATCAACCATTTCCTGAGGTTTTGCCGCATGGCCATAATGGAGTTGACTCCCCACTACTGGCTCCCAATTCAGTTGACAGCGTCAATATAAAGCCAGGAGCAGTGAATGACACCAAACTTGACGACTTTTCTGTTACCGAACAAAAGTTGGCTGATGCCGCTGTAGCAACCCAAAAAATAAAAGATGATGCCATTACAGCCGCAAAAGTTTACAAAGCCGGATCTGTCATTACTCTGTCGGCTCAGATCGAAGAAGCTATTATTCTTACAGCTCATATTGGATTGGCACAAATTACTAACTCCCGGATAGCCAACGCATCTATATCGACTGCCAAAATCCAAACGGCGGCTATCACCAACGCAGAAATAGCCGATGCGGCCATAACCAATGCCAAAATCGGTGCCTTAGAAGTCGGTAACTCTCGAATAGCAAATGCCGCCATTAGCACGGCCAAGATACAAGATGCTGCAATAACCACTGCTGAAATAGCTGACGCTTCTATTACCAGTGCCAAAATCGGCTTACTTCAGGTGGGTAATTCCAGAATCATGAACGCCGCTATTTCAACCGCAAAAATTCAGGACTTGGCGGTTACCAATGCAGAAGTTAATGATTTAAACGCAGGCAAAGTGAATGCTGGCCAGATGAGTGCTGACAGAGTTTATGGTGGTACAGGTTACTTCAACTCAGTCAATATCCTAATGTCTGGTCTTGAAGCTCTAAATGTGGCTGGTAATATTAACAAAACCGGCACTTCAAACTTCTCTATCCCGCACCCCCGGAAAAAGGGCCATAGATTGGTGTATACTGGGATTGAGGCAGCAGAAGTTCTCCTCGTTTATCGAGGAACAGCAAATCTCAGTAACGGACAGACACGAATTGACTTCCCAGACCACTTTATAGCGGTCAGCGATCCCCGAAATATCACTGCATACTTGACTCCCCGAGCCGATTGTAACGGTTTGTATATCTCAGAACTAACAAATGAGTATCTCTTAGTAAAAGAGTTGCTCATTGGTGTATCTAATATAGCGTTTGATTTCTGCGTCTATACCGTTCGTGATGGGTATTTTGATTTCGAATTTGAACCGGAAGGCGAACCATTACTCAAACAAGGCGGTGAAGACGAATTAGTTTTCAAACAGAAATATCTAGAACACCAAGTAAGCCTCATGAGAAAACGGGGTGGTCCTGATATAGAGGACAGAATTGCCGATTACAGGCGAAGATTCATCACTATGTCAGGTAGAGAGGAGATTAATTCATATGTTCAGAAAAACTAAAAAACTAGACAAATCAGATCTTGATGAACTGCAGGCAAGGATGCAGATGATCAACCAATACAAATTGGTAGTTCAGGCGTTAGAGGCTCAGAAAGATCGCTGGCTTATAAACAAGTATTTCAAGTATGGGCTGGATGTGAGTAGTGAATACACCTTTGACCTTGGTACCGGAAAGATTAGCCAGGTAACTGCAAACAAAACCGGTGGACAGAAAGGAGATGTTTCCTAATGGCAGATAAACAATATGGTGGCTGGTACTGGCAACCCAATGATAGTAAAGCTCTTCGCTGGTGGGGCACTGACTCTTCAGGTAAAGATGTCTGGACTGATGGTGATGAACCAACAAAGCAACAATCCATTTCGAACCTCAGTACGGGACTTTCTGAATTAGGCGGTGGCTCGGACAAGATTTTAGGTTTTGATATTGGAACACTCAACACCAAATTTCAGGATACCTATAAACAAGCTCAGGAGCTTTCTGGTGACTTGGAAGGATATCAAACAAAGCGATATGACGAAGAATACAGCAAAGCAAAATTAGACACACTCAAAGATACTATCAGTACCCTAGACACTGACATAGCTGCCGAGAAAAATGTTCGTGATGAATCCGTCAGCAAAATAAGAAAAAATCCCGGTTACTCTGCAGCCACTATAACTGGAGAGTCAGGAGAGGTGCAAAGGCTAGCTAATGCAAAAATCAACAATTTCATTCAAGAGAGAAATGCTAAAGCTGAGGATTATAATGCTCGCCTCGGTGAAATAACCCGCAAGGTGGCTTTGGAAACCCAAGGCAAGGAAGCTAAGTTAAACAATCTACGCTATGATCTTCAATTTTTGGGTGGATTGGTCAATACCTACAACCAAGTAAGGTCGTCTGAGCTATCGGCAGCAAAAGAAGAAGATCGCTGGGAAAAAGAGTTTGAACTAAAGCTTTATGAAGCTCAAACTAACCGGTCAAAAGCCGGTGGCTCAAGCAGTACATATGCAAAACAGCAAGTTAAAGATGCCTTCGGGAACGTCATAGGGTTCTTTGACCCATCATTAGGAACTACCAGTTTATACGAGCAACCCTCTGAAGAATCGACAGGCACAACTGTAAATGAAGGTGATCTTCGTACCGAAATACGCGCTGCTTGGAAACAAGGCTTTACCCCTGATCAGCTTAAAACGAATCTTTCAAGTGTGAATACAGACAAAGGTAAAAACGCATCAAGCATTATCGATGAAGAATGGCAACTTAAAAATCAGCCTGGAGTAATGGGTTTCTTAAGACGACTATTTACGCCTGGAGTATAAAAATTATGGACAACTTTCTAAGTAACCTCAAAACAAATATTACATCGTCTATCCAAGCGACCGGACAGACAATTGGTGATTTGTTTGGTAAGTCTCAAAAAACAGTCGGTAAAGTGGCGAAGATAGGTTCTCAGAAAATTGAAAATATTCTGACTCCACTAGAAAAGCTAAAACCTGAACAAAGTGAGTTCTCTATTCCTGGACCAACAGTTGGGTCATATAAACCATTCAAAAATATCTATGTTGAAGCCACGGCGCAAACTCTTGGTCTTGGTGCGCGTGATACAGACGTATTGGAACGTCTTCCCAAAGCAACAATCGGAGCCCTTAAAGGCGCTGGGGATGGGTTGGCACAAGCACTAACCTTTGGCTGGTGGGATCCGGAAATTAAATATGCCAATGATGTTGAAGAAATGGCCGGAAAAATGACTGAAGTTGAGTTTAACGTCTTGGGAACCATTGGCACATTTGTAGTTGGAGGTGGACTGGTTCAAGGTGCCCTTAAAGGAGTGCCTCTTTTAGGTAGAGTTGCAACCATTGCTCCGAAAACTTTTAGTGTTCTATCAAATGGACTCACTTTTGCGGGATTAACTCAACTACAGAAGGAAGAAGCACACAAGGATGCACAACAACGATCAAAAGATTTCGTAAGCGATTTCGCTCTTGGAGGTGCATTTTCTATTGCCGGAATGAAGCCTTCATTTATAAAGTCCTCTGCCATTATCGGACCGGCCACTTATGTAACTTCGCTCATAAAGGGTGAATCGAGTGAAGACGCGCTTAAGAACACAGCCGCCATGATGGGATTGCACTCGCTTAATTTTGCCGTGGCTAAATATCTTCCAAATAAATCAGCCGCCGAAAAACAAATTGAAAAAGTAGCTGGAGAGCAGTTAAAAATTACCAAGAATCAGGCGTTGAACTACTTGGGAGTTAATGAAAAAGCTACCGCTCAAGAAATCAAACAAGCCTGGAAAAATAAGGTGGTTAATATTACCAAGCAATTCCCGGCTCAAGCCAAACAAACTCCTCAGGAGATGGGTCAGTTCAATCAGGCTTGGAATACTGCTAACCGTGCCTATGAATTTTTATCAAAAGTGAGTAATCCAACTGGTTACACTGGTAAGACATTCAGGCAAGAGTTCCAAGATCTTTACTACCAGCTCTGGAGAGATGTGCCAAATAAGCGAGCAATTGTTGTGAGAGCAGTCAGAAATATGCCGGCAGGGCTATCAATTAGAGCCACGCTTAACAATACACAAAGAAATGAAATAGTTACGGCTTTGGGAGGCAAGAGTGCCAAAACAAGGCTTGGTAAGGTTGCTGAATTGACTGATGCCGACTTGGTGACAGTCGCCATGGAAAACAAAATAGAGGTTACCCCATCCAAACCTACAGTGAAAACTGTACCAGCAACACAACCTACAACTTCAATAAGCAAAGAAACAACTCAGCCAGAATTACGACAAGTTATTGATGAGACCTTTGATCGTATTCCCGAATGGATAAAGAAAAGATATTCCAGTGTTGAAGCTGGCAAACAAATACTTCAGGAAGGCTATGAACGAGGCTTAGCCTTATCAAAACAAGCCAGTAATATTGTGCCAAACAAACCAGTAATCTCATATCATGGTACCACCAGAGCAATTGCAGACATCATACAAAAAACTGGATTCAAAGTTCCAGAGGCAGAAACCTTTCTAGAATCAGGGGGCAGAAAATACGGCGAAGGGGTTTATTTGCAACCAGGAAATAAAGGTGCCATGTCTGGAGCACTTTTTTATGGAAAGCGTGCTGACCCATCCGGAATGGGCGCGAACTTGGCCATCATCGAAACTGAGTTTACACCAAAAAAACCATTCATTATTGATTTGCCACAGAAGTTCATGGGCTTTGGCGCTGGGCAGTGGGGTAAGTTTATACATCAAGTCCTCGGCAAAACAGATCTCGATCAGAGCATAAATACTTATCTCAAAGACAAAGCAGCTAGGTTGTTAGTTGATGCTGCACTCAGAAAAGCAGGATACGACTCAGTAGTTCTTAAAGCTGCAGGTGAAGCTGATTTATTGGTAGCTCTCAATCCCAAAGACGTAAAAATAATCAATGTTTATTCTGACAAAGAAGGTTCTTTGGAAACCTTCAGACGCGGATATGATAAAGCTTTTAGCAACTCAGCCACTGTTAATAATTCAATCAGCCAAACAGAATCCAAAACACCTAAAATTGTTGAAAAACTATCAACCCAGGAGAAAACAGCGGCAAAGGCAAGTGAGATTAAAGACAAATACCGAAGACCAGAAGAAATTGAACTTGAGCAAGCTGAACGTGCCCCTGATCCCAAGGAAGTTTCCAACGAACCAATCTTCCAGGAACGAAGAAGTGGCAATGTTATTGCACCTGATACTCAAAGGGCTGATGAGCTTGTATCAGCACCGCCTGGTACTCCACCTAGACCACCCCAGGAAACTTCTATTGGCTCAGACGATCTACCACCCGATGGTAGCGCATTAAGGCAAATTGATGCCATGGTTGGGAAATTGTCACCGGCCGCCAATTTGCTGGATAAAGCAAAAAAGGCAATTGAAGTATTTCCCCGTCTTTTCACTGACCGATTTGCTCCGATTCGTGAGTTTGAAAATAAAGTGAGTAAGCTCCAGGGCAAACCCATCGATATAAACTCGAGTCCTTATGTAGGTGCCAGAATGTATGCCGGACGTTTTGGCATCGTAGAAGGTAATTTCCGAGATCTCTATGGCATCCTTCAGCCGGTGAGAAAAATGAGGGCTGATTTTACCCGTTATGTTTTGGCTCAAAGAACATCAGAGCGTGCAGCTAGAGGGATAGAAAATCCTCTAGGGTTGACACAACATACAGCAGAAGAAGCTCTAACAGAACTGAAAAACAAAGTAGGCGAAAAATCATTCCAAACCTTTCAGCAAGTTGGCAACGGCATGCAAAATTGGGCGATTCAGGCAATTCTAGAACCGATGAGAGATGTCGGCATTTTGAGCAATAAAGCCTTTAATGCAGTTGTCGAAAAGAATAAGAACTGGTTACCATTCCATGTTTTGGAGTTTATCCCTACTCTAGAGGAAGCTGACAAAATGGTAATCGGCTCAGAAACATTTTCTGTCAGCAAACAAGGAGTAGTTAGTGCATTGGAAGGTACTGACAAAATTATCCGTGACCCCTTTGTTTCAATTATCGATAATCTGACAAAAGCCGTAAGCCTTGTAGAGAGAAATAAAGTTGCGCTTAAACTTGTTGATTTAAGGAAAACACACCCAGATGCTACTAAAGGTTTGATTCGTTACATACCTGATGGTCAAAACCCTCCCCAAGAATGGGAATCAATCAGTGTTTTTATTGGTGGCAAAGTTACCCGTTGGGCAGTACCAAAAGAATTGTCAGAAGCAATGCACGCCATGAGTCCTGCTCAGGCTGGTTTGATGGGTAAACTGGTTATGTTGTCTTCAAAAGCGTTTAAAGCAGGGACTACGACACTTTACTTCCCATTTACCCTGTCAAATGCCGTTCGTGACTATCAAACAGCCACACTAGTATCAAAGTACGGCTTCAATCCTGCTGTGTGGCTTTCAGGATTTAAAGATGGCTTTCGCTCAGCATTTAAGTGGGAATCAAAGGCTTATGACGATTTTATGCGTAATCAGGGTGGATATGGCGGCTATATTGAATCCAGCAAAGGGTTGGCCACTGCCTCAGAACAACTATTTCGCCCACGTTGGATGGAAAGAACAAAAGCGGTTATTAATCCGTTTGAGTTGATTGGAAATTTCTCTGAAGCCATTGAGCTTGCTCCACGGCTTGGAATTTACAAGAAGGCTCTTAGCAAAGGAGCTACTCCTCTCGAGGCAGCATTTGAAGCCCGAAATGTCACAGTCGACTTTGCTAAATCTGGAGTAGAAGCACGTCTAATAAATATGTGGGTCCCATTTGTGAATGCCCGATGGCAAGGTTTACTAAATGTCGGCAGAGTACTAAAAGACAATCCTGTTCGAACGGCTGCGCGAGCAATGGCATTAACAGTCTTGCCTGGAATTGCTACCTATTTCTATAACGTGATGAATCATGAAGAACTCTGGGACGACATTCCTCAGTGGGCTAAGGACACCTATTTCATCGTCATTGTTGGCGAGGATAAAGACGATGAAGGCAATCGAGTACCTAAAGTTGTACAAATACCAAAGGGTGATATCGGAGCAATTTTCTTTAATCCCTTAATGTATGCCTTTGAGTATGTCAGAAAACAGGAACCACAAAACTTATTTAAACTTGGCTTGGAGTGGATGAGTCAATTGGCTCCGGTTCCATTCACCAGAGATGGTGAACTCTCAGCACAGGCTTTCTTTTCAGGGGCTTTGCCACCAATCATTCGTACTCCGCTAGAGATAGCAACCAACACCAACTTCTTTACCGGCTTTCCCGTTGTTCCAAGAAAATTGGACAGAGTAGCCCCATCTGAGCAGTACAACAGTCGTACTCCCGATTTAGCCATCACAATTGGCCGCGCACTTGGTGTAAGCCCGATGAAACTCACACACGCCGTTTACGGGCTTACAGGAAGCCTGGCACGCGAGTTATTAAGTCCTGCAGATGTTCTAGGTCTAACACTGGATCGTTTTTACAGAACACACGGCGGGGAGAAACAACGCATCGCTTGGGACATTAAATATGACGCTGAAGTTGGATACAACACAACTCGTTTGCAAATGAAAAAGCTGATAGAAACTGGCGACCTACAAGGAGCTCAGCAAATGGCTTTGAGTTGGAACGAAGAAGCCGAAAAACTCATCCCGCAGATTGTACCTTTGCTCATGAAAGATGACCCAAAAGAAGCTGCTCTCTTCCAAAGCAGTATTACTTTTAGCGCAACTGATTTACAGCGTTTGCTGAAAACAACTCTTCCCGGTGGAGTTCCTCAAGATAGTGAAAGTAATGGACAGAAATCAACACTTATTCCATTGAAACAAACGCCAGGTTCCACGGACAATCAAAGTATTAAGAGTTTGATTTATAGATAACCATATGTCTGACATTATTCGACCAATAGAACCATTTGAACTTACCCAAGGATTCGGCGGTAACCCGGAAGCTTATGCCCGGTTCGGGTTGAAAGGACATAATGGCTGGGATTTAAAAACAAAGCTTCCCGATACTCCCCAAGGATTTCGGAATATTCTCTCCTCCTGGAGATCTCAGTTTTATGCTCAAGGCAATGAAGGCAACGATGGCTTTGGATTGTACTTTGAAGTTATCGTCCGGCTCTATAACACCTACAAGCTCACATACGCTCACTGTAAATCAATCGAGCATTTTGAAAATAAAAATGAGGGTGATGTAATGGCTGTCAGTGACAATACTGGAAACAGTACGGGCAGTCATCTTCACCTGACTGTAAAGCGCGGACAACTACAAAATGGTAAGTTTGTCAGCGATAACTACAACAATGGTTATTTTGGAGCTATTAACCCACAAGAGTTTTTTGACGAATTGAGAAAGTACAAAAAAGAAAAAGGGGCAACTTCAACTCCTGAAGGCTGTTTGGTTCCCAACACACCTGAGTGGCGAGTTAAATATGAACAAATAGTCGCCTCAGCTACAAAGTGGCCGGAAGCACTCAAGATACTTGAGATAAGCGATGACCCCAATATTACCCCCAGCGACAGAATCAAAAGCGTCATCGGAGGGTATAAAAGTCGCGAAACTGACCTATCTAACAGGCTAAATGATAAACAGGCAGATCTCGATAAGGCTAATCAGGAAATTAATAATCGGGTGGAACAAGTAAGCAGACTTGAAAAGTCACTGCTAGATAAGGAAAAGTACTATAAATCCCTAATTGACGCTCTAAATAAGCAGCTCAAAAATGGCTCCGATGCCCTACCGTTGGCGCAGGCTCGCATAGGGGTACTGGAAGGGGAGCTGGATGAAGCCAATAAAGCCAAAGGGCGGGCACTAACTGAGGCTCAAGAATATAAAAGCAAATTTGAAACCTGTCAAAAAGACAAAGGCGAGATAAAGCCCAACCCTCAGATGATTTTTTCTCTGACTATTCAGTACTTGGGAACATTATTAAGAAGTAAAGGAGGTGATAAGTATGAACAATGAATACCCTGAATGGAAAAAAGTATTATGGCGATTCGGTCGTATCTTCCTTTCGGCATTCCTATTTACCGGCTCTTTGGTTTTTGTAAATGCTCAGCCAGAAGCACTGGCAAGTTGGGATAGGTTTCTCAACACTCTGGTTCTTCCATTCTTTTTGTCGGGAGGCATTGCCGGAATCAATGCTGTCGGCAAGTTACTGCGTGATACCTTCGGGTCAGAGGAACAGGACAGCACAATTGATAAACTGCCATTTTAAAATCTATGCCAAGAGATAGTGTGAACACAGTTGAAATGCACGAAAGAGTTGCCAAGCTCGAAGAACGGGTTGATGGCGGCTTTAAATTTGTTGGAAAAGAACTAAAAGAGATAAAAGATAATCATCTCCATCATATTCAAGATGACGTAAATGAGTTAAAAATCAAGGTAAACACTATCGCTGTAAGAGTAAGTTTAGCAGTGGCGGTAGCCACCATATTAATTGACTTAGCTTTTAGGTTTTTGTTTCGGTGAGGTTTTTACACTCTTCTTTTGCTCACCTGACAACTTTTTGTTGCCGTTAAAAATAAGGTTGTTTAAGTCTTCGGTAAAACCCTTGAAAGAGTTTGCACTTAGAACGTGGAAGTGTCCAGCATCAGGATTACCTGTAAAAATAAGAGTATCGCCAGCTTTTATATTTTGAGCTTTTCTCAGCTTAGCTGGAATAACAATCTGTCCTTTGGAACTGACTGGTGCGGTCCCAAAAACAGTCATCTTGGATTGTGGATTTTTCTTTTTACTTTGACTACTCATATAAGTTGCTTGAACTATAACTCTACTTAATTACTTTTGCGAGATCGAAATTCTCAAGGGACAGGTCTGATATTTCCTACAATTAAGAATTGTCTTTAATTAAGGTAATAAGTATTATACAATATATCAGATAGGTTAAGTAAGAGAGAGGCATTTCAAGTCAATTCCTTGCTCGGTTCTTTATAAGCGTAGTAAAATCTGAAGAAAGAGATAAATATGTCTGAGACACAACAACCAGTACCAGAAAATCAACAGAGATTAGAAACTTTTGGCCTGAAGTGGGGCGAGCTAAGCGAGGATGCACAAGAAGTCGCCTTT
>Ga0100378_1002187_pt1 | contig 19666 bp, 36 predicted proteins | sample CryGeymeta201502_FD_81535 | JGI IMG/M metagenome (GOLD analysis project Ga0100378, IMG submission 81535) | Groundwater microbial communities from Crystal Geyser aquifers in Utah, USA - Crystal Geyser metaG 2015-02 | ecosystem: Environmental > Aquatic > Deep subsurface > Groundwater | place: USA... | reverse complement strand
TTCTTCTATTTCAACATTATAGTCGCCTGATATTGTTTCTTTCAAATATTCATTCTTATCGTTCAAATCTGATTTTGTTATTTTAATTGTTTCTCTCATTTTTAATCCTCTTTCTCATCTTGATTTTTACAATTAGCAGGACACTCATTATTTATGTTGATGTAGTTTCTTACGCCACAATACTTACAAACAATGTAATTTCCTTTCCTATCTGTTTTTTCTTCAAACAAATCATAACTAAACTGTTTGAGACATCTTGCGCATTTCATAAAATTTTAGGCGGGATACCCACAGGTTTAGCTGTGGGAGGAACGCCGTCCTCCTTCTTGTTATTCTGCAAGAGGCTTGGTGAATTAACCTCTGGTTTGTGCAATTTACGTTTATTCTTAAATCCATCAAAGTGATAAACTGCTTTACAATTAGTGCATACTAAATCTGGGGTTTGGTTATCTCCTACCATCCCATCTGGAAAATCATCCTCGCCCATACCTTTAGGGTATGGTCTTTCTTTAGCAACCATCAGACCGCCACATTGATAAACAGGACACTTAAAAGGTAGATTATCAAGTATCTTATCCACCCATTCTCTATCATAATCCTTAATATGGTCTGGTAACTCTTTGTATGGTTTCCAATTCTTTTTCCAATCCTCAATTTGTTTTTTAACATTGTCTTCAAATGTTAAACGAGACCAATCCTGACTAACCCAATTATCCATCCTATTGGATAATGCTTTACTCCAATGTTCCCATTGGATATGTTCTTGTTCTGCTAACCATTCTCTAAGTTTATTGTAGTTCAAAATCTTCACGCTTCCTTTTTTCTTCGTATTCAAAATCTTCTTTTAAAGCACTTTTTAATGAATAATCCTTATCTAAAATCTTATGTATCTTTGCTTTCTTTTTATCTAATTTTGTCTGTTTATTCTTATTCTCACTTTCCCTCATGCGATTATAATTTTGTTCTGAAAATAAAACCCATTCTCCTTTATCAATTCTAAAGCCCCTACATATACCTAATCCTTCAGTTTTTATCTGGCCTCCATTAAACTTCTTAACAAACCACATAACTATAAAATAAGGTAATATTTTAACAAACTTTCTAATCATCTTAGCACCACCTTGTTAGAATTTAATTGTCTTATCCTCTCTCTAACTTCATCAATACAAGAAGCTGACATATAACAATCAGGATTAAGAAATAAACACCAGGACATCCATTGACCTACTCTTAATTTTTCTATTCTTCCAAGATGTTCTCTATTATTATTTATAATTTTATATTGACATTTCTTGTCAATAACTTCTGCAATAAATATAAGGTAACTCATGAGAAATCACCTATTTTTAGTTGTCCTTTAAGCTCTCTGGGACAGTTGAAGATGTCGTATTCAAAGACATCTTTCCCCTGTTGCTCTAAGATGTATCTTTTGACCTGTTCTTGTGATACATGACCAGCAGAGCCACAATAATAACCTCTTGCCCAAAGAGCCTTAAATCCTTTTCCGAAGTGCTGTTTATAGCCTAAGTATCTGATGTCAGGAAAGACACGCCTAAGCTGAATACTTGTGTTTCCTTTCAGCTTATTAACTACTTTGCATGGTGTGATTGTAGGCTTACAACCTACAAATAAATGCAGATGGTCTGGCATTATTTCTAATGCGAGATTATCTATTCCAAGTTCCTGACATTGGCCGTTTATTATTGTTCTTAGCACTTCTACCACCTTTCCTACTAACACATCTTTCCGATACTTTGGTATCCAGATGATATGATAGTTTATGTTATACTTGCAATGATGAGATGTTCTCACCGTTGCAATCTTACTCTCAATCTTGTATGTTTTCGGATTGAAATGTTTGTATTTGTTTTTAGCCATGTTATCACCATAACTTATGATAACATGGTTTGACTATGCTTAGGGTTTCTGTTCTTAGCGAACCCCACATTAAAGTTTTCGGTGTTAGCCGAAGGCTTTAAGTTAAGGGGTTTGCGTTAAGAAACCCCCACCTTTAGGTGGATTTATTTTGGGAGTATTTCATTTTTCTTCAAACGTTTTTTTTATGTCGTTGTTTATTTTCTCTATTTCTGATATGATTGTTTCCGATTTTTCTGTATCTTTGTCGTAATATAGTTTAATATCCCAGCTATAAGCACCTTTACTTGTTCTGCTTAGTGAAATGCTAGACGTTTTTTCAATAGTTTTTGTTTCATTCATTTTTTAATCAGTTCTCTTTCCAAACTCTTATATAGTCATACCATGTTTTTTGTAATATATTCCACTCATAAATAATTCGTTTAACACAATTCAGTTTTTACCTCTATTATAATTATAATAATAAACAACCAATTCAAATATCAAATATAATTTATTATCTAACTTATAAGCAAAAAAAGAACTATGATAAGTAGCCAAATGAGATAAAGATTTTAATGAATTTACTTCTATAAAATCTCTAGTCATTCCAAATTCAATTGTTTTACATTCAATTATTTTCATTTATACCTCAATTATTCATTAAATTTAATAATTCTTTTTTACAAAAAGATTCTGTAAAACTCGATTCTAATAAACATATAGTAATTAATGATTCATTCGTTGTAAAATTAATATTTTGAGCTTTTTGTTTAATCTGTTTAATTTCACAAGCAAATTTACAATCAGGAATACTATTATAAATACTTGACATTAAAAATAAAATTGAAATAATTAAAAATAAAGTAATAAAAAATACAAATACATATTTCTTAGCTTTTTTATAATTCTCTTTTGAAACAACAAACTCTATTTTTTGCATTTTAGATTTTTTTACCATATTAATCAATCTCTAATTTTAATCAGTCCTCTTTTTGAATATATACTAACATATTAGCAAAATTATTTGATGTTTTAAATTCGCCATTAATCTGATGAATAAATGATATTCTCTCATTAAAATATGAAAAATGAGCATTGTTTTCTATTAATCTTTTATACCATTTAGTGCTGGGATCTACTTTTAATAACATTATAACATTAACTCCTTTTTTAGTTTCAATTATTGCTTTTTCTACCCATTTTAATGGTTCACTATATGGTGGATTAACAAAAGATGGATTTTTCCAATCAATATTTAATCCATCGAATAAGGGATTTTGAGGACAAGGATCAAAATGATTATTAAAATGTATTTTGAGCCATTCTGGAGTATTACATAAATCGCTTTCTTTAGTCAAATTAATCAGTCCTCTTGAGTTCTTTGAAATCTAATTCATCCCCATATTTAGATCATCTCAATATAATCAGAAAGTTTAAACTCTGTTTTTCCCTTGCTTTTTTGAGTTAGTTTTTTTACTTGCTCAAAAGTTAATGTTTGAATAGTTCGCGTTATGTTATTTTGTATCATTTTTTTAATGCCTCGTTTATTATTTCGTCATAAGATAGTCCGTTCTCTGCTTTTACAAGTCTTAACAAACGCAAAGTTTCTCCTGAAACTGCAATTTGTGTTTTTTTAGTATTATTTTTTTTTTTCATAGAAACTAGATAGTAATACTTATTTATATACTTTTCTATTTTTTATAGTTTTTATAGTAAACTATAAAAAATTAAAGTATTAACATTAAACCAGTTATAAAATAAGAAGTCAATATTACAAACATTAAAGGTACTGGTTTAACTTGTTTTAGTAATTTTAATATTAACCAAACTAATATTATTTGGGCCAGCACTATACTTATAAAATAAATTACCCAATATATTCCTATAAAGTTTAATCCGAAAAATATCCAAGTAATTGCTTGATTATCTCCTTTGCCTAATAAATTCCATTTAGTTAAAACAATAAATAATATTCCTGAAACAATTATAGTCAGTATTAGAAATAAAATATTTAGATTTTTGCTAGTAACAAACAAACCAAAAGTTAATCCAGTCATAAAATAATTATGTCTGCTATCGATCCATCGTTTATTTTTAAAATCTTGATATGTTAGTATAGCTAAATGAACTAGGCCAAATATAAACCAAGTAATTATAAAATCCATTTTAAACCCTGTATAATCCTTTTATCTCTAGATTTATATCCCATAATATCTCTGATACTTTTTTAAATTTAGCAGTTGTTATTGGTGCAGAGATTATCACCAACTCTTTTTTATACTGATTAGTAAATTCCTTTTTTATTCTTTTCACTAAATCATTTATTACTTTTGATTGTGTTTTTTCTATATATTTGAAATATTCTTTAGGAACTTCTATCTCGTCTGGCATAACAATGTTATTATTTAATTTTAATTTCTTTTGAGTAGTTTGTAAAATAACATTCATAAATCTAGATTTCTCTTGATAGGAATATTTTAAAGAATATTCTATTTTAGAAATAAAACTAAAATCATAGTTGTAGTTTACTTTTGCCATTTTAACCTTTCAAACCTCCTGAAAATACTTTAAACGCTTCCATTATTTGAGGGAAAAATACTAGTGCTAATCCGCCTAACAAAATTACTAATAATATTATTACAAATTTGTTTTTGAATATTTCGCCAAAATCTTTTTTACCTAAACTATTTATTGCATATCTTGAAAAGTCTTTTAAGGATACAACTAGATTAGAAACGTTTTCATTCATATATAATAATATGCTATGTAATGAAAGTAATGTTTTTTCTTGTTCTGCAAAAAAATCTTTATTTAAAAATGTTCCAGTCATAGAATTAAATATTAAAGCTGGTGCTCCGTTAAACATAAATCTATTTGAATTAAACGAATCGTTTTTTAAAAGTATGTGTATGTTTCCTTTATCATCTTGTTCCATTGCTCCATCTTTAGGTGTTTTAAAGTTGTATGTTATTTTTCTATCGTAATGGCTTACAAACTTTTTGCTGCCAAATGTTCCCATTACTTTTGGTGGAATTATTTTAACTATGTATGACTGAATTACTCCTGTTGAATTTAAATCTAATACTCTTAAACCTTCTCCTTCTTCAACTAATCTGTTAGGTGTAATTAATAATACATTTGCTAGAATTAAAGATAATAACATTCCTATTAACATCCCTACTAATCCTCCTAACATTCCGTATAGATTTCCAAATCCGTAAAATCCTGTCGTGATTGAACAAGCTAGAAGTATTGCTATCCATTTTTTTATTTTAAACATATTTATCATTTTGTACCTATCCGAAAAAACCTTTTTTTTGATTTTGTTGTTCCGTGTCGTATTTAATTTCAAATTTATTATTTAGAATTTCTTTAAATCCTACTGCGTTAACAGACAGACTTGATCTAGACATAAAGAAAGAAACGTCAATCATAAAAAATATAGAATGTGTAAATTTTTGTTTAATATCAAATATTAATTTTTTGCATGTTTCATCGTGAATAACTAGCCCTGTTTGTTTTTCCATTTTTAAAGTGTTTGATTCGTAATCATAAAGATGTTCATATATTACTGCTACTTCTCTTAACCAAACAAAAAACTTACCTATTGTTTTTCTATCTTCTTCTGAATAATTATATAATTTTGCTTCTGCTGAATTAAGAACGTAAAGTAATTCGTGTATGTCTTTTTTTTCAAGAACGTCTTTTTTAATTATGTCGCCTACTCTTTTAATATCTTCTCTTCCTAAAACTTTATCAATAAATGTTTTTTCAGAACTTCCTGAAGAAAAGATTTTTTTTTGTATTGCTTCTTCAAACATAACTTTTAAAATCTTTTCATATATTTAAATGTTTTTATTTTATAGAAAGATTTAAATAGTTGTTTTTGTTTTTATTTGTTTATGCCTCACATAGTTGTAAATCAAAAAACAAAAGAAAAAATTAATTTAATTATTGGTAAAATGATTTTGAATAATTCTAAAAAAAGAGAAACTGATGGAAGTGTTGTAGAACTTGCAGTTGATCTTCTATTTAATAAATTAGGTGGTGCTAGTGGAACAACAGAAAAATAATCTTCAATTAATTCAGGAAAGGATTCAAAAACAAAAAGAATTAGATTTGGCAAGAAGAAAAGAACTTGAAGGTTTAGAAACTCCGGAAGATTCTCCTTTAATTCATAAAAAAGTAGTTGCTTATGAAATGATTAATGCGCAACAAAAAATAATGAAATTAAGTATATCTGCAATAATATTTAATATTTTACTTATGCTGGTTTATTCGTATAGTGATGCGCCTTCTTATTTTACTTACATTAAAATAGGAGTTTTGGCATTCTTTTTGTTTTATACAGGATATAACATTTATACTTCTAAATCCAAAAAACAATATTTAGAGCAGAAATACTTTTAAAATGGTAGAAGAACAAACTAAAAAAGATAATAAAAAAGAAACTGCTGTTTCTTTTATTAAAGAGTTATTTAATACTCTTAATTCTTTAATTGACAACTATTCAACTTATTTAGCATATCTTAGTTATGTTTCTTCCAAATATAATTTTAATGATCCTGAATTAGAAATAGAGCCAAATGAAAAACAAAAAACAATAGATTTGGTTTATGCTATCAGAGTTTATCTTACTAAAATAAATATTATATTTTTTAGTATGAAAAATAAATTTCATTTGGATGATTTGGCTGAAAAAGAAATAATTATCTTATATAAAGATATAAAAGATTCTGGTGAATTAAAATCAGAAGATGTTGAAAAATATATTACTCTAATTAATGGACACATATTTAATTCCGTAATTGGTTCAATACTAGAAGATAAACAAGATTTATTTATAGACACACAAAATGACTGAACTTAAAAATTTAAATTTATTGCAAATTCCATTACATATTACTGAAAATAATGGAGTTCCTGCAATTAAATTAATTAAAGTTACTTCTGATCCTGAATTAATTAGTTCTTTAATTTATTGTGCAATACATGAAAAACCACTAGTAATATATCCCACTGTTAAAAATAAACTTTTTGCTTTGTGCCATTTATTAAATAAAGGTTTGGCGCATAGAAATGAAGAAGGAGATATTATTTTAAATTTCTAAAAAAATTAATAAAAAAGAAAAGATTACCTTTTCTTCTTTCTGCTGGAACTTTTGCGTTTAGCTTTTCTTTTAGCTGGCATTTTTCAAAACCAAACTTATAAAGCGCTTCCGCCTGAATATCCGCCCATTGGTGCAATTCCTAGAACAACAGTTATTACAACTCCAATAACTACTGCAAGAACTATCAATGGTAAATACTGGCCAGTTTTTGCATATGCGTTGAATCCTGATGCGATACCATCTTTAACATAAGTTTTTATAGTTGTGTTAGTGATGTTATCAATATCTGCTTCAACTAATTCGTATGTTTGTCCTGACAAAGTTCCGATAAATGTGTGGATAACAACAGAGATACCAACAGTTACAACTAATGCAAGTGCTGCACCCATTGCTCCGCCACTCATTTGTCCTTTTACCTTAAAGTTTTCGTATTCCATAAAGAAGTTAATAGATTAATATATTTATAAAGAAACTCAAAAAAAATTATTGACATTATTAAAACATTTAATTAGGTTTATATCTTTCTCGTTTGTTTGGTTGATTTGCTAAATAAAATAAAAGTTCTGTAATGCTTAGAATAACACTTAGAAGTAGCATAAGCTGATGTATTCTAAACATAACAGAATAAAAGGGGGTAGCATAATTAAGAATGTATAGTGGCATATTAATTAAATATGTTAGTCCTGACGTTATAGATGTGAACATAGCTATTTGTATGTTGCTTTCTTTATAATTATTTACTGCGTTGTAGATTTTAAATAGTAATATTGCCAAACTTCCTAAAAATATTATTAGTATTAATTCTTTCATTTTTTCCTCAATTAAAATGCCCGTTTAATTCTCCTATTTGATAACTTAAATAATAAATATCGAACTCTAATAATAATGCATCTTGTGTGAATGTATCATTAATATTAGTAGCATCACGATATAAACGCATTGAACACATTGAACTAGCAGTTAGATTATTTTCTAAATGGACCATATCGGTCATATGATGTTTAAGCAATCCATCTGCAGTTTGAGTTATACATTTGGTTGAAGTAGTTGTTAAAACGCTATTTACACTTGCACAACTATATTCTATACACCAAACAACATTACCTACTCCGGTAGTTTTATAAGTCCAATGAAAATGAGGAAATAAAGTTGAATTATCTATTCTAGTGTGTGGTGTTTGCACAGTAAGATATCCTTGTTCCATTGTTGTTGGAGAAAAAGCTAATCCTAAAACTCCATTAGTCAAAGTTTCGTAATCTGGAACGTTTGAACTTCCTTGTATTTTTACTGATTGAATAGGGAATCTTAAATCATCGTATTTTTCGTTTTGTAAATATTCTAAAGTGTTTTCTATTTCATCAGAATCAAATATGGGAAAAACTAAACCTAGAACTATTAAAAATATTGCAAGTAATAATAAAAATTTATTTTTTTCCATTATGATATAGTTACCTTTTTAACAAAATATAAACTTAGTGAAAATAATACTAGTGTTATAAAAAACGTTATTAATGGTAATCTATAATCATTTATATAGTTTGCTGAATAAAACCACATAAATAAAATTGCCTGAGTTATTAATTCAAACATTAATCCTATTTTGAAATCTAATGCAAAGAATAATATACTTAATATTGTAAAAAGTAAAAATATGATTAAATCTATACTCATTGCTAAATTTGTTGTTATTAAATCTATTGCAATCATATTACCCTTCCGCTTCTTACGTTCATTAATAATTGTATTATTCCTATAAAATACATTACTGAAAATACTACTCCTGCAAATACCATTAATAAATTTGTTATGTATGAATCTAAACTAATTAATCTACAAAATCCATTTATTAATATTGTAAACATTTCAGGAATTGCTAACGCAGAATTTAAAACCATATCTATTATTATATTTCCTGAATAAAATACTAACGCTCCTAATTCTATAACTGGCATATTAATTTGTTGTTCTACGCTATCTTCTATTTGAGAAGATATTTCTTCAAAGTTTGTGCTAGTAGATATATCTGAAAATGCTTGAACTTCATTTAATACATCTACTGGGAGAGCATAAGTCAAACCAGTTATTGCTAGTCCGTAAAATAACTGAATCATTATTACAACTTTAAATAATTCTATTGTTTCCATTATGACACCGTAGGGAATGTTACATCTTTTAAATATAATATTAAGTATATTAAAATAATTATGTGTAGCATTAACCAGAAGTTCATTAAACCTCCCCCCACTGCTAAACTAATTAACACTATGTTTATTATTAACGTTAGTATTCCAAACCATCCAAATACTATATTTACTGATACTAATGTTAATAAAAAAAATATAAATAATATAGTTAATACATATACTAATTCATTTTTTAGTATTCCTGTGTTAATTTTAGTATTAAAATATCTTGTTGTAGTTTCTTCTATTCCCGATGTTAGAGTTTTAAATATTTCTAATTTAAATAAAGTTGTGTTAGTTATATTTATTCCTGAATAGTTCCAAAGTATTAATTGATTATTTGGGTCTGTCAAATTAATATTATAAACTTCTGTGTTATCATCTAAATTAGTTATTACTAAATTTGCTATTGCCACATTGTCTTTTATGTTATCATATCTAACTAACATTATATCATCCACTATTGTTCCATTTACTTTGTATTTTTCAAATGTGAGTCCGTCAGATATTATTGAAAACTCGTAACCTTTTTGTTTAAATTCTAATACATCTATGTTGTGAAATATTGAAATACTACCATCTAATAAGGCCAGTAGTTTTAATGTGTCGGTTGGATCATAATAATATAAATTATATTTGCTTGCGATTGTAAAAACTTTTAAAACTAATCCGTCTTGATATGCAAAACTTGTTTCATCTGCTCCTACATAACACTGTGAGAATAAATTTAAAAGTAATACTTTTTTAGGAGAACTTGAACCTATTAGATTTTCGTAATGTGTTGTTCCTGTGGGGTTTGCACAAACTCTTAAATCCGTTGAATTAATTAACAAATTATCAATATATCTAGTTATTATTGTTCCATCTTCGTATTCTATTTCAAATCTTAATTTGCTGTCATCTGTTGAAGTAAAATTTACTTGTGATAAATTCATAGTTTTAAAATCAAAAAAACTGGAATTTGAATAATAAACTTTAACTCCTGTAACATTATTTACATTAAATAAACTTCCGTTTAGTTCGTTTATTAGTATTAAAGTTTTTGCGTATGCTTGAACTTCTTTTGTTTCTGTTGTGTTTCCAAAAGGATCATAACACATTATTTTTCCAGTATTTGTTCCTGTTTCTAATGTGGTTTCGTTTGTTTGATTATATCCCGATGTTCTGTTTCCCAAAAATAAAATATTATTGTTTAAAGACAAATTATATCTTAAATTAGGAAATACTGTATCTGTGCAAATTGCAGAAACATTTACTGCTATTGTAAATCCTGTTGCAACATTAAAATATAAATTAGTTGTTGGATTGTTTAAATCAAAAGTAAAATTTTGAGATTCAGTTATATTTCCGTAATCGTTATATATTTCAAATGTTAAATTTTTATTTCCTTCTGTTGTGCTTTTATAATATGTTGTAAAGCTTATGCTTCCGTTTCCTGTTATGTTTTTTGTTTCTTTTAATGTTCCATTTTCATATATTTTTAAAATAGGATTAAATTCTGTGAAAGAAAACATATTGGTAGTTACAGATAAATTTCTGGTGTAGTTTGTTGAATTGTAATTTATAAAATTAGAGTAAGTAATATTTTTAAAAGAAAAATATGGAAAAAGTTCGCCCTGTAAATTACCACTCGCACTAATATTATAATTTGTGTAAGTTCTATTTAAGTAATTAGACATATTAAAAAAAGTTATGTTGTATAAACTTGTTGAGTTGTTTGGAATTTCTGTTTCTATTGTTCCGTTTGTTGTTGAGTAGGTTTTTGTTAATGGAAATTCATTTGATTGTATTTCTACTGAAAAATCATTTATTGAATTATCTGTATAAGAATCTTTTGCAGTAATTGTAAAATTTCCTATTTCAAAATATGCGAATAATTCAATTAAATTAACTAAATGTGTTGTAGTATCCATTCCAGTTATAAGAAATTTTAATGTACTTCCTGTTGTTGGTGTTATTGGAGTGTTTAAACTAATAGGAGTTAAACCATCATAAGAACCATTATAAATACTAATTGAATCTATTAATATTTCAAAATCAAACCCATAAGTTCCACTTGAACCATCTGAAAGATTAAAAAAACCAATTCTATTAATATCATAAGAATCATTAAAAGTTATTAATAAATAGTCATTTACATCTGCAGAAATAGTTAAATACGCACAAATCCCATTATTTACAAAACAACCATCATTAACGTTGTCTTCAAGATATTGCCCAACAGGAATATTATATCCTGGCATTCCGCTCGTAGTAACAACTCCTGTTGTATAGTCTAAAGAACCAAAAACAGAACTAAAACTAATTAAAAACATAAATACAAGTCCAAAAATCAAGAGTTTTGAGAGTTTCATTGTTGCCTCGAATAAAACGCTTTTGCCGTTATGAATACTCCTAGTGCCGTTAAAATTAAAACTATTAACCAACCATATTGAAAAAATTGATTTGATAATTCTGCGTTTTCGCTTTTTGAATTGTAGGCATTATCTAAATAACTTTCTATCTCTGTTCTTTCTGTTATATTTTTTACTTCTGAAATAGTTTCTTTTGCATCTAATATTATTTCTGCTCCTGCTTCTAAACTATCTTCTCCGTATTGTTTTCCCAAAGGAACTAAAATAGTTGCAGTTAAAATTATTAAACCAAAAACTAATAAAGTTACTATCCAAAAAAGTATAACTCCTTTTTTATTCATCAAGGTGCTATGCCTCCTTGTAAATTTTGTTCTGATAATGTTCTACTATAAAAAAATAAAACTAATAAACCTAAAACTAGTAATATTACTCCTGAATTTTCATAAAAAAAAGAATATAGTTTAATATTGTCTTTTGTTGTATCTTTGCCTGTTTTAAGATAAGATTGTGTTGTTTCTCTTATTGTTGTATCGGAAATAGAATTTATATCATCGCTAGTGTCGTCTATGATGTTTTCTTGCGCTTTATACATTTCTGCAGAAAATTGTATGCCTATTGGAATTATTATTGCAACTAGAGATATTACTAGTAAACCCATTGTAGTTAGTAAAATGTACAAATTTAAGTTTGCTTTTTTGTTTTGCATTTTTCATTTTTTCTTTTTTGTTGTTGGTCTTTGAAAGGGATTACCAACTAAACTTCCAAATAAAGTTTTAGATGCTTCTATTTCCCTTTTGTATATTTTAGCTTTATCTCTGCTTCCTCTTCCTTGTTGTTGTCCAAAAGGAAGTAAAGGAGGTGCAAAAAAAGGAACTGCTCCCCTTATTGTTGGTGTAGTTGTAAAACTAGGAAATAGTGTTTGAGTTGGAGTAGTTGTAGTTGTTTCTGTTACTGTGTCAACAGGCGTGTCGCTAGGAGTTTCTCCATCAGTAGGAGTTTCACTTCCAAATAAGAAACTTGCGTAAGGATTGGGTTTTGGTGATTGTGGTTTTCTACTTGTGCTTGGTTCTGTTGTTGGAGTTTGTCCTTTTGTAGGAATATTACTTAAACTCCAAAACTGGGAAAAACTAAAAGTTTTAGTTGGTTTTTGTGATTGTGATTGAGTTGTTGATTTAGTTTGTGATTGAATTAAGCCAGTTGTAGGAGATACTGTAAATACTTTTGATTTTGGTGCTTTACTCCCTATTAATTCAAAAAAGTCCTGTCCTTTTCTCGTAGTTAATCCTATTCCTATTTCTTTTGGTGCTTTTCCAGTAATTGCTTTATTTATGGCTCTTGAAGCATCGTCTACTTTATCTCCTAAAAATTCAAAAGGAACATCTAATAAATATCCTACTCCTAAAACTGTTTTTTGTGTTTTTGGAGTTGAAACTAATTTAGTTCCTTTAACTGTTTTAAATGCTGATGAATCTAATACTGCTCCAAATGCTCCTCCTATTCCAAATCCAAATAATGCCCCTGTTTGAGCAGATTTTAAAGTAGATTCTTTTGTTATTGTTTTATCTCCTCTTGCTATTGTTTGATCTTTAAAACTTGCTGTTCCTCTAAAAACATCTTGAAAAATTGATTGAGTAACTCCTTCAACTGCTGCAACGGGTGCAGTAGAAGCAAATCCTGTTAAAGCTGAAACTTTTGTAAACTTTCCTGCTTGTCTTTGAGTTCCTCCTAAAAAATTGTAAATATTTTCTTTTTGTTTGTAACCATATCTATTTGATACTGCTTCATTTAAAACATTATAAGAAAATTCCCCTACTCCTGAAAAATTCATTTTCCTTAATCCTGCTTCAACAAATATGTCTTTATCTCTTCCAAATAGTCCTAATTCTTTTGCGGATTGTTCTAATGATTTTTTTCTAGTTTCACTAGTAAATCTGTCCGCTATGTTTGGACTTATTCCTAAGGCTATTTGTTTTGCACCTACTTTGAATTTATCTAAAATACTTGGATTTTCTTTTAACTTCCCTACCTCTATTTCTAAATCTATATTTGCGTTTCTAATTGCTTCATTTAATTTAATATTTAAATCATCTCTAGAAAGTAGTGTTTTTGATTCTTTAGAACGTGTTATTTTTTCGCCTACGTCTGTTCCTACTTTTATTCCTACTCCTAATGCAGTTTGTTTTACTGCTTGTTGTCCCACTAGTAATGCCATTCTTCCAGTAGTTTTTGCGCCTTCTGTTGTTGCAAACTTTGCAGCTGCTTTTAATCCTTCTTTTGCTGCTACTTTAGAAACTGCTCCTGCTCCTGCCCTTAATCCTGTTATTGTTGCTTTTGTTCCTAAAACTGTGCTTCTTCCTATTGCGCCTAATCCTGTTGCATAAAACGCAGTTTCAAAAGGATTATTTGCTACAAACTCAGTAGCTCCTTTAACTACGTTATTTTGAAATATTTTAGGTGCTGCATCAGTTACTTTTATTTCTTTTTTATCAACAGGGTTTAAAGCTTGAAAAGTTCTTACTACGTTTGTTAATCTTTGCTTTTGTCCTTCTTTTGTAAAAAAAGGTTTTAATATTACTTCTTTTTGTCCTGTTTCTTGTGCTTGGACTACTCTTGTGACTGTTGGCCCAGGAGCAGTTATTTTAGTAACTACGCCTGTTTGTGATACTTCAAAACCACTAGATTGGCTAGTGCCTAATAAAGATTTATCTGAAAATTGATTTAATTGACCTACTTGTTCTCTTTTTACGTCAGATGATCTAGAAGATGATTTAGAAGGAGTTTTTGGTAAAATACTTTGCTTTTGTTCAGTTCCTGTAAATTTTTTAAAAACACTTTGCTTTTGTTCAGTTCCTGTAAATTTTTCAAAATTTGTAGAATTTGTTGATTTTTCCTCTTCTTCTTTAGGTTTAGTTGATTGATTATTTTTAGAACTTACAAACGTTTCAAATTTTGTTACCATATTAAAGTATTTAATAAAATAAATTTATAAATGTTTCTTTTAAACATTTAATTTATTTTTTAATGTATTAGTGTCGAATATTCTTTTTAGTAATTCATCTAGCTTGTTTTTTTGTTTTTTGAAGTTGTTTTTAATTTTATCTTCATAGTTTAAATTTTTATCTTCTTTTTCAGCATCTTGTAATTTTTTTTGAGTTTCTTTATATTCATCATCTAGTGCGCCTGCTGCAAAACATAAGCTTTCTATGTGATCTACTAAAAAACTATATTTAATCATTCCTTCTTGTAGTTTGTCTGCAACTAGACAATCTTGAATTTTTTTTAATGCTTGAAAAATATAGTAGTTAGGAGATACATCTACACTACTGGCTTCCATATCTACATCATCAATTACATCAGTTTCATAATTCATCGTTAGTGCCCCATTTTTCTTTTATAGTTGTATTTAATTTAGATTCAAACTCTCTAAATTCGCTTTCTGTTAAATCTAACATATCTTTAATGTTTTTATCAATTTTCCATTTTTTACCAACTTTTTTACCAACTGTGTTTAAACGGTCTTCTGTTTCAGTATAATACTCAATAGTCTTATCTATTTTGTTTATGCTTATATCTGCATCTTTTTCCATTTCTTTAATTAATTTTTCAAGTTTTTTCTTAATTATTCCTCTTTTTGATTCTGTGTCATATTCGTCAAATTTAGTACAAATTTCTTTATCAGGCATATTCATTTCAAAATACTCGGGAAAATGTTTTTTCACTTTGCCATTAGGAAATATTATTAGTCCTTTAATTCTTCTTTTTCTAATTCTTGGGTTTTGTAAATCTGAATCGTCTTTCCATATTTTATTTATTTTAACTCTTGCTTTGTGGCCTATTGGTCGGTAAACTGTGCAATAGTAAGTTAAAGTATATCTTATGCTTGGATCTATATCTCTGATGAATTGCGACACAATAAAGAACATTAAACGTTTAATACTTCTAGACATTGCGTTTACGTCGCCTATTGCAGTATTTAAGAAGTTTCGCCAATTTGCTGCTTTAATGATTTCTCTTGCTTCGTGAATTGCAATAGCATTTACTTTTTTTAATTCTTTGTCGTGAAGTAGTTTATCTATCTTTTGAGGATATTGTAAAGGAGTAAATACGTTTACTGCATCTATGTGGTCTTTTAATTCTACTCCTTGTATTTGAAATAATAACTCTATTAGTCTTAACACAGTCATAGATTTACCTTCTCCTGAATCTCCTCCTACAAAAGTAACTACTGGTTTCTTATTCTTAACTCTTTTAACAAAAAGAGCATAAAGAATTTTCTTGGTTAAGTCTTCAGGAGTTTCTAAATTTGGATTGTATCTAATAACGTAATCGTAATAACCCATATTGATTTAGAAAACGTTTGAATTTAAATATGTTTGCTTTACTCAATATATGTATTATTGTGCGAAAAAAATGGAATATTTTTTCTTTTTTTTCTAAAACTATAATTTTAGAGAATTAAAGGAAAGATTTATATATTCTTTTGACTTGTTTTTTGATATGCCCAAAATAACTAATATGGAATACTTGAAATTTCTTAAAGGAGATTTTATTAATTATGTAGATGAAACCCATATAAAATTAGCTTTGGAAAATATTAACGGATCTAAACATTCTGCAGAAGCTAAATGTTTTTTAGTGTATTTATATTATACTGGTGCTAGGCCTTCTGAACTATTGGAACTTAAAGGAAAAGATGTAATTAAAAAAGGCAAGTATTATCATTTAGCTTTAATAGGAAAGAAAAGGGGAAACTCTAGAATGATAATTTTAAAAAATAATGAATTAACAAAAATTGCATTTAATCACGTTTCAAACGTATTTCCTGATTTTTATTTATTTAGTCATTTTAAAAGTAATAGAACTTATACTACTAAATATCATTTGAAAGATGGAACTCCTAAAGAGAAAAGCTATTCTTGTAATTCGTATATAATTAAATATCATTTTCAAAAATGGTTTAAAGATGTTGTAGATATACCTTTATATTTTTTAAGACATAATAGAATTTCTAAACTTGCATCAGAAGGAATTAGTTTAACTGATTTACAACAGTTTAAAGGATCTAAAACTTTGGCTTCTATACAACCGTATATACACGTTTCTACGCACACTGCTAAAAGAATAGCTAGTAAGAATAAATAAAAAACTAGTTGTTGGCAGGAAAAACAATTAGAAAACTACCAACTTACTAGTTAAAAGAGGTGATTTGGGTATAAAGGCAACTTAACATTATTCTGTTAGGTCAAAGTCGCATAACCTGGTTATGTTTTTATATGTATTTTACATATATAAATCTTTTTAATTAATATATCTTGGAATTGTTTTTATTTCTTCTTTCTCTAGGAGTTCATTACGAATTGTATTTTTACTTTTACTATTTCTAAAAAACTATTATCACATTGTTTTACTAACTCGCTTACTTTTATTAAAGAAGTATATTTTGTGTACTTTCTTGCACGCACTATAATTGATTTTGTTTTAATTGGTTCTACAAAACTAATTCGTACATAATTTTCTTCTACGTCTTTATATCGCATACTGATATAACAAGTGTTACCAATTTTCACTATTTTTTTTATTGCAACTGTTGTACTTTCCATATTATAATCATATAAATATAATTACTATATAAATATTTTTATTTTTTAAACTTGTTTAAGCTTGTTTGACAGATACAATTATATAATCTGCAAACAGGACAACGCTTTTTTAATCCATTTGCTTTTAATATTAATAATACCTTTTCTTCATTTGTTAAATATTTTCCGTATTTATCTCGCATTCTTAACCCACATATTTTGGTTTTATGCTTATTTTTGGTTCAGCTAACTCGTTTTGTACCAATTTGCTACTAATATCTACTAAATTAGTAGTTATGATTATTAATTTATCTAAATCTGTTCTAATATTGTTTGTTTCTGTTTTAATTTCGCCTATGTCTTTAAGTCGATAATTAGTGTCTTTTAAATCTCTTAGTAATTCTTTTTGTCTTTCCATCAAATCTTCATTATTGCTCTCTAACTCAGGATCTCCATGTGACCTATCTATCCACACTTTAACTCCATCTCCTAAATCTAAATAGAACTTATCATTATGTTTACTTATCCAGTTTGCAAAAACATTATTTATACTTGCAAAATGAAACTCGCTTTCAACAGTTATATTTTCAACTTCTAATCCTTTGGTTTTTAGTATTTTAATATATTTGCCTACTAAATTTAATGCTTTAAACTGCGCTTCATTGTAGGTTATTCCTAATATGTCTGGGCAATAGAAAATTACTGATTTTGTTGTTAATTTGATTACAATATCTTCAAAATAGTATAATTCTTGTTTGTTATTATTAAGACCTAATGTTTTTTTACTAATACAGTTTAATTCTAATTCTGATGGTTTTTTAGATATTTTTGATTTGAAATTTAAATGGTGTGTTGATGTTTTTAACTCGCCCTCTCGCCATACCGTACGAGAGCAAACGCCACTTTGATTTTCAATTACTTGCTCACAATATTCTACTCCTTTAGAAGTTAATTTGTAACTCGTTCCAAACGGTCTTTCTACTAATTTTTTACTTATTAACCGTTTTAATGCATCTCTAACACCCTCTCGTGATTTATTTAAATAATTGTATATTTGATAACTTACTCCAGAAATTGTATTGTTTTTTTGATTTTTTAGATACTTAATTATTTCTCTTTCCAAAGTTCCAGTGGAAATGATGGTGTGTGGGGTTGGTGTTTTTTCCATTTTTTCTCGCTGGGTGGTGTTTTTTAACGAATTACGCCACTAAAACACCACTTGTATTTTTTGAATTTTTTCACGATAATTTTTTATTTACAAAAAAAAATGTTACTTAGGGCTAAAAGGTGTTAATATGGATTTACTCACAAGGGAAAGGAGTGTTTTTAAAGTACCCTAAGTAACGGTTGAGTTTAATATTTTTTAGTAAACAAAGGTATTAATTGCTTTGTTAATTTACAAGGTATGTGTACAACCCAGTCTATTGTATTTTCCATTAATGTATAATATTCATCATTTTAATTGCTATTGCATAACTTATTATTAAACATGTTGTTATTACCATTTTAAAAAAAGTAAAGGCATAAATAAGCCTTTATTTTTGTACTACTCTCATGCATTCTCCGTATGGATAGCATTTTAACTCATTCACATAGACTACTTTTCCTGTTTCTTTTGCTTGTTTTAGCGCAAGAGTTACGGTTATTTCTTCTTCACTTATAGGTGTATTAAGTATTTTTTCTAGTCTTTCTATTCTAGCTTCTAATACTGCTACCTTTTCTTTAGTTGCAAAATGCTCTTTTAATGTGTCCCAAAAATCTCCGAACAAAAAATTGTACACTTTATTAAAACTCGTTCCTGTGCTGTCTGTTAGATATTTTGCTTCATTGCTTTTAACATATTGGTTTGCTAAATCTACAATATTTGCAACTGTTTCGCCTTCTAAAGTATCTGCGTCAATAGTTACTATTTTGTTTGCATTCCATGTTGTTGTTACGTTGTTTGTATTTGTTAGTTCTACCGTTCCTGCGAATACTGATGATAACATCAAAATAAACGCAAATCCAAATAATATTGTTTTATTCATTTTAAAAACCTATTTAATTTAGTTTGATTTTGGTTTTGTGTTTTTTGAATAAGTTGTTTTATATTGTTTTCAATATTTATTAACCCTTTGTGCATTTCGGTTATTTTTAAGTCTTTTTTGTTTATTTCTACTTGTTTTATTTTTAACTTATTTTTAAGCACTGTTTCTTTACTGAATTGTTTTATTCGCCAAACGTAAGCCATTCGGTTAGGTCTAATTGTGTCGTTACGTTTCCCGTTACTTTCTACAATACCGTACCGTTCTAAATCTCTGCGTCTTGGTCTTACGTAATTAGGATCATCTTGTAATAATATTTCAGATAATTCTTTATCTGTTTTATTTGGGTTGTTTAGAATTACTGTAAATACTGCATACTCTCTTGTTCCTAGTATTTTCTCATCTTTTAACCATTTATATGTTTCTAAACTTGTATCTCTCATTTTTAATCCTCTTTCTCATCTTGAAATTCTCCAAGAATTAATCCTTTTATTAATCTTGCTTTTATGATTTGTTTTTCTTCTGAATAAAAACCTACAGTCAATTTTAAACAAGAGA
>Ga0100378_1002173_pt1 | contig 19763 bp, 25 predicted proteins | sample CryGeymeta201502_FD_81535 | JGI IMG/M metagenome (GOLD analysis project Ga0100378, IMG submission 81535) | Groundwater microbial communities from Crystal Geyser aquifers in Utah, USA - Crystal Geyser metaG 2015-02 | ecosystem: Environmental > Aquatic > Deep subsurface > Groundwater | place: USA... | reverse complement strand
ATCCTGATAGCTCCAACAAAAATAGCTGTCCTGTTCAGCTGTTAAAAGCCAGCCAAATTGGGTTCCTTCTGTTCCCAGCCCTTCAGCCCTATCAGTCAGATGCCGACCCATCAATCACCCTTTTATGTAGCAACTCATCAACTGTCCATTCTGAAACTGACTGCATGGAAGCATCTGTTCATACAATTCAGATTACCAAGCAGCCTCTATTTGCCAGAACGGCAAGATAATAGTTTAGAGTGATGAAAAAAAAGATAAGATGTGGCAAATGTTGATCAACTCATTGTAAAATATATGACTCCAGCTACAAGACACATTAAGGGCATAGCTTCAACATGACACCGAAAAAGAAAGATAAAACTAAATTCAACAATTTCAGCATCGGAGCAAGAAAAATAGCTGAATAGGCTCCAAAAAATAGGGTTTTCACAGGTGGGTGTTTTGTAAGTCAAAAAATTATAGGATCGCCCTAAAATAAGGGGAAGCCCCCCGAGCAAAACGTCCATTTGCAGTTGGGAAGTTGATACGCCTTACTTCTGAGGCCTTCTATCTCATCTCCATATCAAATATTACTCGCAAATTCACATCAAAATCAATCCTTTATTTTTTCAAAGGCCATAATACAGTCGATTGTTGCATTTCCGGGAGCATCATTTTCCTTGCCCTTTCTAGTTTGGACACCTTCTTTTCTCCTTCGAATGTTGTAAAAGTTAGGCCAGTAGGTCTCAAGATCAAGCTGAATTTCGCTCCACTTGAAAACATGCATTCCAGGAAAGTTCTTGGATGATTCTCCAACCATGATGTACAACTCGCTTCCTTCCTAGTTGACTTGAGTTGAGATGAAGGTATCTGACTCAGGCTCCTCCTTTGGGATAAACTAATAGCCCACAGGGCAGAAGTAATGGTCATAGGCATGGTAGATGAAGCAAAGGTTTGGATTGTTAAGACCTTAGACTAAGGCTCTCTTGGCGCTTTCCTCAGTCTTGTAGCGAGATCTTTATGAGTTAGTTTTATAGAAGAGATAAGGCCTTCCCATTCCTCCATAAATTCTGCAGAGGAGTCGATACCATCTAAGAAGCGTGTCATTTCCTGTAAAGCAACCAAACTCGACTGAGTTGACATACTCAAACAATGACTTCTTACTGTAGTCTTCTTCAACTTGAGCTTCGTCCTCCTTCCTAGCATCAGAAGAAGCGCTATTCTAAACTTTTTCAGTCAGCTAGCTAACTTTTTTGAATTTTTTCCTCATGTTCTATTACATTGATCCTTTTCCGATTAGATTAAGCTTAAGCATAGCTTGTTCAATGCATATAGGATCTTTTGTCCCGAGCCCCAATCTGGAGAACTGATGATTCCAGATAGAGACCAAAGATGAAATTCCACAGGTACGCTGATATTGTGGTCTGGCAATAGTAAGCCAATGTTCTTTGAGCAGCTTATAAGGTACAACCTGAGGCTCCTCCACAATTTCCTCCATAATTTATTGGTTGCTTTCTTCCTTTCCAACTTCCTCAGCTGGAACTTCTATAACGTTTTCCTAATTCATTTTTAAATTTACAAATTACAGCCCAATCATTTATTTAATCCAACATGTCAAGCTACACTTATAATTGAGTATTGAAGTGAATTGAGGGAATCAGAGTCTGAATAGATTTAAATTGTCAATGTCGGCTGAGTTCTGATTGTAATATAAGAAAGACCGCCAATGGGCATTCACAAACTGATGGACCTCATCAGAGAAAAGGCATAAAATGCCATCAGAAAAAGAGATATCAAATATTTTTCAGGCATGTCTCTTGCCCTTGATGCATCTATGAGCATGTATCAGTTCCTTATATCCACTCAAGGAATCTCTTCAGATCCTAATTACGGCTTCCTCACATCCCTCTCAGACAGCGAAGGAAACAAGACTGGACATTTGCTGGGACTATTCAATCGAACTCTCCTCCTTATCGACAATGGAATCAAACCAGTTTGGGTCTTTGATGGTAAACCTCCTACCAAAAAGAATGGATAATTGCTAAGAAGACGAAAGATCAAACAAGAAGCTAATGAAAAGAAATAGGAAGCTGAGGATGTCGGAAATCTTGCTGAAGCTCTGAAACAGCAACAAAGGACGACCTATATCTCAAAGCAGGAAAGAGAAGACGTGAAATAAATGTTGAGACTCATGGGAGTACCTGTAATACAGGCCCCAGGGTAGGCCGAAGCTCAAGCTGCTTACATGAGTGCAAAGGGAACGGTGGATGCTGTATGCACTGAAGATACTGATTGCCTTGTGTTTGGAGCGACCACCATGATCAGAGATATGAACAACAAGAAGGAACCATTGACTGAAATCACGCGGTAGACTATGATCAATGAAATGGAATTAACTAACGAGGAATTCATCGACATGTGCATTTTGTGCGGATGTGATTACTCTCCCAAAATTGAAGGAATCGGACCTGTAAAAGCCTACAAGTTCATCAAGGATTTCCATACCATCGAGAACGTCATTGCTTACTGCAAGGAGGAAAATGAAAGAGAAGGAAAGGCAAGGTATATCATACCAAGTGAGACTGAGTTCTCCTACTAAGAGGCAAGAGAGCTGTTCAATAAGCCGAATGTGACTGATGATTACGAATTAAAATGGGAGAAAAATATTGACGAAGAGGCTCTCAAGAAATTTTTATGTGTGGAGAAAGGTTTTAATGAGGATAGAGTAAGCAACGCTATAAAGAAGCTGAAAACAACAAAGACAGCTCAACCTCGTCTTGAAGCCTTTTTTGGCAAGCCAACGATCGTAAAAAGCTCTGTGCCCAAACCAGATACTAAGAAGAAGGGGAAGAGGAAATGAATTGATTGCATTCCATAATTAAGTCTAATATTTACTACAAATGAATAAAGATCAGTGCCTGGCTGGCTTATTCTTCTTTTTTATCCTTCTGTATTTTTTGCCTCTCTTCATCTTCTCTTGCTCCCGCAGCAGCTTCTACCTCTTCCTCTTCTATTTTCCTCGCTAGTCAAGGACAAACTCGCTTTCTTCGCTTTCTTTGAATTATTCTGACGAAAATTGGTCCCTCTATATTTATGCATAGGGTATTCTGGCAGTAAGAGGATAGGTAACAGGAGGAGGAGGGGCCATTATCTCTTGTCTTATTTTGGTAGACGGAATCACAGCTGGGCTGATTAGACTTTGCCGACCTTCACTTTCTACAAGATTGTCATAGTCCAATACAACGACCTTCCTTTAATTGACAGGATATGAGGGTTATTGAACAGCAGGTTATTATACTTAAGGCTGGGGCTCTTCTTGGTTCGAGTTGGCTTAATTTGAAATGTGGGGATCATCCTTGGCCTCTTGTTTGACCTTAGAATGGTCGCTTCTGAGTCTACAGGACCGCATTGGTCTAGCATCAAGAGATTGTGATCGTTTATCGGAGTCTTTGTCTTTCGAAGGTTCTTTCTTCTCTCTTTTTCCTTTCCTTTTGTGTTGATTAACACTTTACTATTTTTTGAGCTGATATAGGTCTTTGGCTTAAATGGCATATTATCTGTGAGGTGCGGGAGAGGAGTGGTCATATTAGAGATCAGCTGGCATTTATTCGTCCATATTTCTGAACATGACCTTTTATTCGTAGTACTAAAGAAGTAGGCTGTAGTACTGTTGTCTCATGGTTTGGTAGTTGACGAAGACAGGCTCTGCTCCTTTTGTGAGTCTGACCTTGAGGATGAGAGGCAAGAACTGCTTCCTCTTTTTGCTGTAGTGAGGTGCATTGATTCTGAAAAGCTTCAAAACTCCTGGCTCTGCTTCTTCATGCTTCTTTCTCATTGAGAATGATTAATCTAATATGATTTTAGCGCTCTAAATATCGTTATCCTCGATCAGGGATTTATATATACAACTAAACAATCATATATTATGTCACACCCGACCATCATCCAGAATCTCTTCGACCCCAAAACCACCAATCAGCTCTTCCGAAAACTGTAGTTCGTCAGCTTCGACCAGTCACCCCAACTAGTCAGTATCCATGCTTTCATCCAGTCAACGATATTGAATAAGTCACTTCCGATGAATACTTGTGGGCGGTGGGCAAAAGCCCCGCCTACTTCGTGCAGTATCAGATCAAGTCAGCAGCAGTATTTAAGCTGAAGAACCTCGTACTGTTGGTTTGGAAACCCAAGTATATTGAATACCCTTCTATGGTGCAGCTCCCAGAGTTGAAGGACAAGAAACGTAAGATATCCATGCATTCAGCCAACAATCTGACTCTAACCTATCTTCCCTAATCCAAAACGACAGAGTAGACCAACAAATACGTTTCGCATTTTATCTAAGGCTTCTACGCGACCTACTTCCACTCCGACAACAACTTCTAAACTGTAATATCATTACTAACTAGAACTTGGTCACCCACATGAAGCATCTCATTTCTCGAGTGACCAAGCACATGTACTGGCATGTGCTTCTCGACGACACTGACTCTTTGTTTGTCACCAATATGGACAAAATGGACAACGTGTGCAAAATAAGAATTCAAGGCATGAAAGAGGGTTATGATAAAACACTGCTGATGGTGTCCTACAAAGGCACAAAGGGAAGCTTGTTCAGAGCTGCAAAAAACAAGTGGATCCAACTACTTTCATTCTTATCGATGCTCCTCATCTTCTTCACTGTGACTGCCTGCTCCCCCTAAGACACAGAGGGCATCTGCGGATATCGCAATGAAATGACGATGGCCGGCACTGGAATCATGCTAGCCCTGATTGGAGTGAGATATGTGAAGGACAAAGGGAAAAACAAAAGTAAGGGGGCATCCGGCAAGAAGCCCGTCTCTGACAAGAAAGACTGATGTTTGCTATATTAACCTCTTAGTTGTTATTTATTCCATAGAAGAAATTATAGCAATGATAAAGGTACTCCTCCTCATCGCAGTCGCCATTATCATCCCCTCACATGCCTAGATCCAGTACATCGAACTCCCCCTGGTCAGCAGTATGACTCAAAATCAAGTGACTTTCAGCATCAACTATCTTAAAATGTTGCTGCCCACCTATAACTGGATCTTCTGCAATAAACAAATGCTCCTCAAAGCTGTCCAAACTGCATCACAAGTACTTCATCAGGCTGCCACTGAAATGAAGAACAGTCCCTCGGGCAATGTGATCGCTGGAGCCAATAACTTTGTGGCTGGGGCTGGCAATGTAGTCATCGGTAGCAACAATGAATTTATTGGATTGAATAGCTGGGTCTTCACTTCGGATTACGAGACTCCATCTTCCAAATACGATGAGGGTATATTGGTTGTAGGGAACTATAAAGTCCTTCTTTAAAAATTCCAAGCAATAGCAACAGATCCGAGGTTGGTAATTCGCCAAATAAACGACTCTGAGTTTGCCGCTCTGAAGAGGAAGAACGTGGCGATCGCTTTTTTCTTCAAATGATCCATTCACTATTCGACTATACTGGTTATATATGAGTCAAATATTGTTTGATCCTGGCTTTACTAACAAAGGTTATATAATACCCGATAAGTTATAATATGAATGCAGACAAGAGCCAACACCGATCTTCACTCAGCCAGTAGTAACTTCTCAACCAAAAGTACAACAACATGCTCAACAGGCCTCAGCCTCCCTCCCTGCCGCACCACACCCAGCACCAATTTACATAGGCATAGCTATAAACCATCAGCAAACGGTTCAATCAACTCTGCAACAACTAGTAAACCATGAATTACTAACAGTTCAGAAGAGGATTGGGATTGCTGGGAAGATAAGACAGCTTCATCTGCCGAATATTCAACCTCATTGACCACGACAGCGATGGACGCATTACAGTCGATAACTATATCAACTACCTGAGTATCATTCTCAAAGGAAGTGACTTGGAAAAGTCTCGATTTGGATGGTTGATCCTGACTGAGAATAAGGGAGACATGTAGCTAAAAGATTTTATGGAATTATTTCAATAGTTGTCGGTGGTGTGGAACTCTCTCACAGGATAAATCGTGATTCCCAAGAAGAAGTATGTGGAAGAGCTGTTCAACACCTTCGACGTCGATCAAGATCAAACGATCACCTTCACAGAGTAAACGGCTCCCTATTCAGCTATCGCCTATTCTTTGACGAGCACTTGCAGTTTTCAGGGTGGTTCGAGTATTTCAATGGCATCAATATTGATGAATAAATGTCAAAAACAGAGCTAGAAAAGGTACGTCAGCGCCTCAGAAACAAATTGAAAATAGAAGGGCAGGAGTATATGCAGTAGAGTGCTGAGGAGATGAAAATTATACTCCACGATAGTGAGTTCAATATAGAAAAGAAGCTTTATCATCTCACAAAGAATATGAAGTAGTAGGCCGAATAAATCCGAAGACAACGTGAGCAGATCACATCTATCGATCAAAAGGAGGACTTTGATGAGCTTGAAAGGATGAGCTACAGCAGCAGACATTTTTCCACAAACTAACGGACCCAAATAAGCAGCGATGAGCCCAGTATGCTATCTATCAAAAGTTTCTACAAGTACAACCATGATGGTATGATCAAAGAGTCCCCTATCAACAAGATCCACATGAGGAAACAGCAAATCAAAAGATAGACCAAAAACACACTCAATCATGAGGTAGCTAGGGAACTTAAAGGATATCTCAACAGCACTTATAAATTGATGGACTTGTGCCATAGTTACAGGATGCTGAAACAAAAACAAAAAGCCTACTCGCCCACAAAACTCAAACAAATGGAAGTCAAACTAAACTTCGTCTAAAAGCCACAAACTAATGAAGAAGAAGATCCTAAGAAGAAAATGACGGTTTACTTTGGCCACTAAAATTGGAACCTTGTGCTCAATATCATGGTTGGGCTCAGAAAGAGTATCACAGCATTGACAAATGTAAAAAAAATTGAATAGAACCATTTTACCTAACAGCATGAATTTTACTTAGGAAACAAGGCCTTTCTGAGTGGTAGAGGCCCATAAGCCCTCAAAAATATGGAAAGCTTCCTTTTCATATCAATGTCTCCTTACATCTTCTAAAGACTCCGAAAACAATACGGAGTAAGCAACATCGAGTACCAAAGATCTGTGGGGCCAGAAAGTCTTCTGAACCAGATTCTTACAGGAGATCTAACAGCTCTAAACGAAAAGTGTTCGACTGGTAAATCTGGAGCCTTTTTCTACCTGACTTCCGACAACCGCATTTTTCTAAAGACCCTTCCTAAGCATGAGTTTATTTTTTTCACCAACATAATCCAAAATTACTACAAGCACATGACTGAGCACTCCAACACTCTAATTGTGAGGATATATGGTCTTTACAAGCTTAAAATTTATCAAAATAAGCAGAAAATTGACACCATCTATTTCATAAGTATGGAAAACATCTTTTGGAAGGTAAAAGCATAGCCAAAATGCAAAATACAGGAAGTCTATGATCTGAAGGGAAGTCTCTATGGTCGGCAGGGAGCCGATGGGGGGTAACTCAAAGATCAGGACTGGCTAGATAAAGGAAAAATGATCAGCTTGCCTTTGCAGCTTTCACAAATATTCAGGGATCAAATCACAGCTGACAGTCGCTTTTTCAAAAAAAATAACATTAATGATTATTCTCTCATGGTAGCTTTTGTCAAATACTAAGGAGATCTCACTCCTTCAGAGGAAAGTAATCTTTTCAAGAGAATTAAAGGAGGTGTCTTGAGCAGGTAGAAAGGAATCCTATATGTATTATCCATTATCGATATTTTGACAGTTTTCTAAACTCGAAAGAACCTTGAATATCTTTTCAAGAGCACATTTCTTAGCAAAGACGTGTCTTGTATTCCCCCCTCAGACTACTGTGCTCGTTTCAGAGCCTTTATTCAGAACTCCATCGATTGATTTACTATTTTTTTACTCTGTTGAAAGAAATATCAATAGTGAATGCCATATATGTCAATAAATCATCATGGATCTTTTTTGTTTGGCGATTTTGGAGGTGGCTGTGGAGCATAGCCCTGATGATAGTGCATGTATTGTTGATGATGGTAGTAGTACTGATGATTCGCATTTGGCCGCCCCTGTTAACCTTGATTTACTACCTGAGGGCCTTGGTTTGAAGTTAGAGCACGATAGTCTTGAGGAACAGCTGAGGGAGGTTGAGGATTTAAACCTGTGGAAGGTGGAGGAGGTAAATGATATTGAGCTGTTCCGCTAGGTCCCTCACGCTGGCCAGCACCTACTCTATGTTCGTACTGTTCTTATCCATTTTTTCCTCTTTCTTGGTTAGAATAAGGAGGATAGCTATATCCTGGATAATGACTCATCATTGAATGATGCATAGGATATCTTGAAGGAGGTATTCCGTATCCTTGAGGAGGACACATATACATAGGAAAGTTGATATTGATGTTGGTGCTTCCTACATATGGATTGTTTGGGTTTGTGCTCTGATTTTTTCCAGGAGGAGTTGAGCCTGATCGAGTTGGATGAGCATCAACTCTGGCTTCAGAGTTTTGCTGAGAATGAGGAGGTACTGGAGGCATATAATAAGGGGGGTAGGGCCAAGGATAATGCATAGGATAGTCATAGGGAGGCTTGTCAATTTTTTTTCCCTTTTCTTTGTCTCCATGTTTCAACCCTTCGTATCCTTTTTCAGGAGGAATCGCATATTGAGGGTCATACATAGGAGGATATCCATAAGGTGGGTAGTAGTATTGAGGAGGAGCTCCTTTGTATCCGTCAGGAAGTCCCTTATAACGCTAATTTGCATGTTACCCTGGCGCTCCTTTCAATCTATCTCCTTCTGCTTTATACCCTTCAGGAGGTTGATGAGGCATATAGGAAGGATGCATAGCCATATGATAAGGATAATTGTATGCATGCATGTTTCGATGTTCATTGGCCTAATTTTTCATCTCTGAAGATTTTGGGTATCGATAATCTCTTGGATCAGGGTATCTTTTTGTCTTTTTTTCGGTGAAAAAATCATCTGAATTACCAGAAGATGAGCCAGATAGTTCTCCTTATTATACTGAATCTATTTTTTTATTTTTCCCTTCAGCATTTTTGACCTCTTCTACTTGCTCTCTAGAAGATGAGGAGGATGAAGATTCAGACTGTTAAGCTTCAGAATTTCTCTCTTCTTGATCAGGCTCATCAGGGTTTTCTTAATGAGGTTTTTCTTCTTCAATGACCACAATTTAAGAAAATGTTTTTTTGAGGTTTTATTCAGCGAGCCTTTTCATCTTCTCATAGGCTGCCTTTTTAGCAGGAAGCTCACTTGTAACTTGAGAGGGTTGTACAGGCTTCATGACAGTAAAAACATCTCCTTCATTGGCAGGCAAAGAAATATAATCTTTTTTATATTTTTCAAATTATGTTCCTTTCATTAATTTAACTCTTTATCTTTCATAATTTCTCTCCTTTCGCTCACGAGCAGTGTGGACTGAGGTCTGACTCGAATAAATATGCTTTCTCATGGCAGGTTCATAAAGACTTCTTCCATCTGTGTGGGATCTTTTTCTGCCAGCCACTGGCATATCATCATTTCTGGAACTTGTTCTTTTGAAAGATTTAGTCTTTGCCATCAGGATGAGCTCTCCATTCGAATCATATCGTTGCTCTGCTGATCCTCTCTGACAATCTGCAAGTGATTCAGAATATTATTCTTGGGAGCCCGCCTAAGCCATTCTTTGGCGCCTCTCCTCTTCTTATTCTGCCATTCTTTCTGCCTCCTCATCTGCTTTTTCTTCACAGCCGTCCCAAAGTTAGTAGTAAAGCATGCAAATTTCCTTGATGTGGTTGTTGTAGGAGCTAAGACCAATTTTTTCCCGATGTTCTTCAGAACCGATATGAAAATAGTAATTTTTATAATGCTCTTTGCAGACCGAGCACAAGGAATGTTTTGAGTTGGGCCTTGGAAAAACCTAAATCGAAAAATCCTTACCAATTGGTTGTGTTTTTCTAGAGAATCTCGAATCTGTTTTTGGTGATCCATCAGTTATTGTTGTTAATTTTTGATGAGAATGCGCTTGTCGACGCCGAGTTGGAAGGCTGAAGTGAAGTATTTGCGGTCGTTGTTGAATTATGGGAAGGTGTGTTCTGGCGGGAGGGGGTCTCTTTGAAATTTGGGACAGAACTGAAGTTTGATGTCATATTTGGAAGAGTTAGTTTTTGTGCTCTGGAGGAAAAAGGTATGGTCCTTGCACTCCACCTAACATCTTCTTTTCCGTTTTCGTTCCTAAAATTGCATCCGATTATTTATTTAAATATTGTTACATATACCCAGTTCAAATATAACTCTCAACTCACTCATCTTATAATTCTAGTAGCATACACTACATCAACTCTCCTCAAAATTCATATGTGCCTCATATCTTCAGCCCACTTCTCGTCCTCAGCCCCTCCGTCCTTGAAGTTGAACAATGAAGCTATCCGAGCCGTATTGCTCTCATATTATTGCTTTAATTTTACCATCTCTGATAAAAATTAGTCTTTGAATTTCGATGACTGGTATTTCTTCAAATCCTGTAGGCTTTTAATTTCGTTGCTTTCCCTCTGTTCCTTTCTGTATAAAATTGAACTCCTTTCGTACTATTTTTCAGACAAAATACAATAATTTTCCGCCTTTTTTCCCAGATATACTTTCACCTCTCCGCCTCCCAAATCCAGGCATGTTTTCTTCTGGTAGTCAACCACCAAGCACTGAATGCTCATAGCCACCAAGAAATTACAGTAATCATTTTTCTTGATGTTGTCAATAGTCTCAAGTCCCTCTCCAAAAGAACTCATAATTTGAGCAAAAAGTAAGCATTACTCCTAAAAGGCGACAAAGCTTTCATGATAGATCCAATCAATTTTTCCCCGATTATTGATCTTTGAAGCCAATAGAAGCAGCTCTTCATTAAATGTTATCAGGCTAGTGAGAAACCTTTTCCTCTCCTATGATCTGAAATGACTGTCGTACTTCCTGAGAAGATCAGAGGCGTTTTTGAATATCATGTTCAGCTTATCGATCTTGTTGTTTTTGATCATATGCAGGAAAAATACAAAGAGAGATGCCTTGATTAGACTGTCAGTACGATATAACTATCTAATTTTGGAATAGCTGTCGTTGGAAAGAGAGCTGGTGTTGCTGATTCTGGACCTGACCTCCTCCAAATCCTTCTATCTTTTATCCTTCGGTTTCTAGGCTTAAATTTCACAAAAGGATAAATACCGCTCAAGAGCTTGCTGTTGGAGATCTCCCAATTACTGGGATTTGGTGGCACTCTTGTAAAAGGCAACAAGAATTTCTTTGAATTATCTAAACATAGAGCTTTTGTGTTAAAATAAATATTAACTTGATCCACTGACTCTATCCAGGAACGAATAATTTTGATGAAGTTCCATTCCCATATTATCAATAACTCAGATAGCTTGTTAATATGATCTGTTACTAATAATATTCTATTATCACAATCCTTATTCAAACTAAGGTCAGTTATAAACAATACTATCCTGGATATTGACAAGCGATCCCTTCTCTTTCTTGTACCTATATTTTTTTATACTGTTTACTCTACCGTTCATTTCAGTTAAAATTTATCGAAAGCCGATCTTTTACTATTTCTTTGCTTTGCTGCAGCTCTACTTTCTGAACTTATCCTTGTAATATTGTTCAAAAGACTGCTTTACATCTAGAGAGTTGGGCTTATTCAACTTGGGTTCTGAAAAATTAAAACGAAGGTCTGGGTCGAGTTTGTGGGGAAATCTGCTGTAGATATTTTTATAAAAAGCAGTCATGTATTGCTTCTTATCATCAGTAGCTCTTGTTTCAATCGAGTTCAGTTTCTTCGTCAGAGACACTATTGTTGGGTTTTACTCTTTGTGTTCCTTGTACAGAGTTTTGTTGCGTTTAACGAAAAGCATCTGAATTTAGTTGTTTTATTCATTTTTCTTGGCCTTGCTTTATATATTCCACAAAAGAGATTATTTCTCTTTCATCTCTCTTTTCTCTTTGATTTTCCATTATTTCTGCAGATTTTAAATCTTTTTGATATTGTCTAATTCCTTCAGAGTTGGCCCGGCTATTTCTGTAAAATTAAATCTTTTGACAAGTTCAAAGTTCAGATCTTTCTTGCTGTACTCATTCTGAAGTAAAACTGTCTCTTCATTTGTTCGAGGGTTCTTGTATAGTTCCTCAGGCTCAGTGATCATTTTGCATTTCGTGTTTTGATTTTTTTCCAAATGATGGAATAGCTGTCTTACTTCCAAATTTTTAGACTCACCGATGGATATATCATTTTCATATTTTTTGGCAATTGTTTCGAGCACTTTAATGCCGTAGTAAACTTTTTCAGTGACGATGGTTCGAGATGTTGGCTTGAGCGTCCATCTATATGGTAGACAGTACTGAATAACAAAAAAGATACCTTGATATTCAAATCGCATAACAGTTTGTGCTCTCTATCCCATATTTTAATTCTCTTATCATTCCCCACAACTACATGGTAACTTTGCTCCATTTTCAATAGTTTGCATATATTAAGATTTGTGAACTATGTTGACTTCTTCCTGAAATTATTGAATACTTTTCCTGAAAAATGCTTCCCCGAAACGAATATTGGATGTTTCATCTTTTGTAGCTCAGAAGTAAAGTTTTATTTGCCTTCGCGATAGGGGTTATAGTTCGATTTCTATTTGCAGTGCACTCGAAAGACTTATTACCTTAGGTATTTTTCAATGTCGTATTCGTAAAGATCTCCGCTTTCGCAGTAGACCAAAAGAGAGCATGACTAGCAGTTTATGTTTTTGGCCCTTCCCTCCAACTTTAGATCAGTGTATATTGTCAGAATTGGTTGACCTATCGAAACAACGTCAATTGGGACGATCTCAATATCACTGCCAGTGAGGATAGTCCTGAATACATGCAACTTTCCCTGATTTGTTCCAATTACCAATATGCCATAGCCATTGATGAAATACATGATGTGAGGTGTTTCCTCTACGAATTTTATTTCTCCCACCATTTTACAAAACTAGTAATTCCACAAATAAACACTCGAGCTGGTACTGCTTCCCATGGCCATTAAATTATGATAGACGCTAATCTCCAAACAAGTCATTTCTTTATTGTGAAAATTGTTCTTGATCTATCTGAGTAAAGAACCATCTGATGCACGATGAATCAGAATTTTTGAGTCATAACCAACAGAAATGTAGATCTTGTTGAATTCATCGAATTAGATGAAAAGAACGGCTCCTTCATGAGTTCCTTTAAATGTAGACTCGAATTATCCTGTTTGAGCACTGTAGACTGACAACTACCCGTTAGAGTTTCCAAGTAATATTTTTTTCTGATTGCTAAAATATCTGAATGCCGTGAACTCCTCGTCAGGTTTGCTTCTGAAGCTGAATATATGTTTGACTTGCCCTTGATGCAAGTCGATGATTCTGAAAGTTCTATCAACAAAGATGTAAATCTCCATCAAATTTGGGTCAAAATCGATACTTTATATTTTAAGGTTTTATTCTTCATTTCTCTTTTTGATTATGTTGTATCGATCCTCGAATTCAATATAGTTGACTCGTGAACCGAATACTCCTAGTTTGCCAATCTCAATCATGTCAAGAATGTTTGTAATTTGTGTCTTGTCGCTAAAATCGATGGTCTGAAGGCACATTAAATTCCTGAAATCCCAAAGTTTGACTTTTCCTTTGTCATCAGCGGACACAAGCATGGGGCTGTTGGATATCAAAGTAAAGCAAGTGATCAAGTTTTAATGGCCAATCAACTCTCCCTTGAGACTAGCGTCCATGTAAACAGGGTGGAGATCGTATATTCTTATTTTTTTTTCAAGTCCACTCATGAACAAAACTTGATAGCTTTAGGAGTAGAGCAGGGTGTGTGGAATCCTCATTCCTTGAAGGTTAATCTCGGTTATAATTTGTCCATTGTAGTAATTGTAAATTACCACAGTTGCCTCAGATCCACACATCTAATTTTTGTCGTGCTCAACTAGCAATCTGCTGCTTCTTTTGCATTCCTGAACCACAACAATCAGGTTATGGGAAGGAATCTACCCTACTCCGTTTATGGGAGCATTGTACTTGCACTTCATGCTCCGGTCAGGCCTCTCCTCAAGTAAATTCCAAAAGTGAATGGTCCCTGTCTTGTCAGTTGTGATCCAGGTGTTAAAATACTCCAGGAAGTAAATGCTTGTTTGTAGATTTTGACATATTGAGGTTGTAGAGATCGATTTTTCATACTCGAAGTTATTGAAATGGTCCCAGAATTTAATCGAAAAATCTTTCAGAACAGCTCCAACTCTGTATTGTCTCTTGCTAAAGGCAAATGACAAAATGATAACTTCTTTTTTGAGTTTTGAAAGTTGTGGGCTTATTTTTTGCTGGAGCGAGCAGTTTTCATCGAACACTGAGATGGAGTCAGACAGGGCGTCTAGAATGAACACTTTCTTCAAATTGTGGCAAAACTAACTCCTAAATATACATTTCTATACTTTACAATCGCTCTCGAATGCTTGCTGCTGTCAGTTTTGATAGATTTTTGATTAATCTTGTGAATCTTTTCATCTGTCTAGCCATAAATGGTGGGTGATATTTTGAGATACTGCTTGGTCTATTCACTCAGTTTGAAAAACTTGGAAAAGGGAATAAACTTGGCTTCTATTTTATTGAAATTTCTATCTTTTTTCAAAATTTTCTATATACAACTCAAGGTACATCGCACATGTAGTCTGTTATATCCTTGATGACCACTCTATCTCGATGTGTTTCAAGAGTTATTTATCGAAATAGGTCTACAAGGCCTATTGCCAGGTACAAATTTTCGATGTGATGATGAGGAAGGATATTGAGAAAGAATCGAATGAATTACAATAAATTGAAGCCATCCTTCAGATACTTCGAAAAGAGCTACACGATTTGGATATGGTGCTTCTCCATATTGCTTAGGATTGATTCGATATTAAACTTCTCATATAAAGGTTGACCTGAATCGTCTTTCAGCTGAATTATTTTGTCGATAAGCTCCTTGGAAATAGGCCTCGACGGGGGTTGTTAGCTTTATTATTTCCTCTTCAAGACGATGGAACTGGTCTTCAGCAGACTCTGCATTGTATAGAAATTATGTAATTAGAACTTTTATAATAGTATTCGAATACTGTTTTTATATTAACAATCAAATGACAGATCCATCTGATTTGACCCAAAATCATCTGTTTAATCATGTATCATCAAATCTCAAACAGAATTTCTGTCATCTATTTCCCTATCTAAATGGTCAATCATCACCCTCCTCAATAACTCTCTAGGTTGGATGTTGTCTTTTTTCGATAATGAGTATTATTTATCAGAACTTCTGAGCTTGTCATCAACTCAAAAAACAAACTTTTAGCCGAGAAGAAGTTAATGGGACTGTCATTGTTTGTTTCTGTTCAAGTAAAGTAATGATCGGAGGCGATGAAGTGTATACTTCATAAATTGTTGATTAATTGTTATTGATGAATAGAAAATGGATGAACCCTAAAGTGATCTTAAGTGAAGCTTTATATTTTCTGTCATAATTTTTTTTATTTGACATAATTTAAGGGGATGAATCCCAAGGAGAAGGCAAGACTGGCTAAGGCTAAACTAGCTGAGAAAAAAGTGGAGGCTTCAAAAGAGGCAAAAGCAATGATCGCAAACTATCAGTTAGACAGCTAAGTTGGCAACGGGGTCTCCTCCCGTGTTTACTCAGCCATCGACATCAACACTGGATAGAAGGTTGCTATAAAAAGGATTAAGAATTTTCTTTAAAACAAGCATGAATCATTGAGAATCCTCAGAGAAATACTCTTGCTGCATCAGTTAAAACACCCTAACATTATCAACCTGAAATAAATCGTTTGTGATGGGGGAGATATCAAAAAATTGTCATTAGTCTTAGAGTACCTTCCTTCTGACGTCAAGAAGATTTTCAAATCTAACAGAGTTCTCGATTTTAGTAAAATCAAGAGAATTATTTTTCAGATATTATTGGGGCTCAACTATCTTAAAGAATGCAATGTCCTTCACAGGGACCTTAAACCATAGAATGTCCTCATTACTGATGACAAGGACCTAAGTCAAGTCAAATTATGTGACTTCGGGTTGGCAAGAGCAGTTTACCTCGAAAACGATAAAGAAGAATAAGATTAAAATGAAATGAAAGCTGAAGAAGATGCTAAAACTCGCTAAAACTCGCACATGCAACCTGGAAAAGTCAACCTCACAGCTCACGTTTCAACCAGGTGGTATAGGGCTCCTGAACTTATCATTCTTGAGCGCAAATACAGTAGTGCTATCGATATATGGTCTGTCGGCTGCATCATGGGCGAACTCATGACAATGACTGAGCAGTTTACAGAGCGAAAGCCTCTCTTTCCCGGTAAGGCATGCTACCCTTTATCTCCTCCGAAGAGTCCCGATATGAACTACAAAAAGATCAATGATTTTCCTCACTCCGTTCACGACCAATTGTAGGTTTTATCTCATTTAGATCCGTCATTTTTAGCATCATCGGTACCCCTACTGAAATAGACTTCATCAGCGACGAGAGAGCCAGGCAGTACATCAAATCATTCGGGAATCGCGAGAGAAAACCCTTTAAATAAATATTCAAGTCAATCACTCCAGAAGCTGAAGATTTTCTGCTCCGATCTTTGGAGTTCAATCCTAACAAAAGAATGACTATAAAAGATGCTCTTCAGCATCCTCTGTTTGCTGACATCAGAAACAACTATTCACAAAACATGAACATAAAGGGAGAGCCAATAAGCATGGAACTAGAAGGAATCGACATCGAGCAGATCAGAGCGACAGTCGAAAAGGAATATAAATATTATCAGGAGAAGAAAATGAGTGAATGATCATAGCATAGCTATAAATTACCAGCAACTATTTATTATCTCATAATCATTTAAATGCAGAAGCTTAGCATCATTGTACTACTTGCACTTCTTACCGTCGGCCTCACGCAAAGTGATATCGAAGGAGGACTCATCGACTCCAAACACTCAGGACCCCTCCTAGGAGGCTGGAGTTAACTAGACCTCACCAGCTTCGAAAATTCTGACGAAGAAAGACTGATCACCGAGGCTGTCGAGATGTCTAAGACCATATATGAGGCTGATACCAATTTGGAGAACAAGGAACCCTTGGATTCTGTCGTTTCAGTCAAGAGACAGATGGTTGCTGGATTTCTTTACAGAATCAGATGGTCAACCACCAACGGAAAAATCGTCGAAATCACTGTCCACCAGGTTCCTTGGCAAGAAGCTCCTGAAAAGAGATACCCCAAACTCGATAATCCCATCCTGCTTATCTGAAACCAGAATGATCGCCATCAATTTCATCAAGCTTAAAGATAACATTATCACTATTTATCGCTTGTTCTTTGAAGACAACTTGTTCGTGACCTATGCTTTCTCTCCTTGAGCTTTAATTTCATTTTATCTGCCGAATTTGCCAAAGGTTTTTCATATTGACTGACGACTATCTGAATAGTTGTTGATACTGGCAGCATGAGGAACTATCTCATCAGCTTGTTTGAGTTCTCTCTGAAAGCTTCAGCCGATAATTGAGCGAAAATTCGATAAGTTACTGAGGTAAATCAGCAAACATATGATTACCTTTAAAGGTCGATAAATTTGATTGAAAGTAAACAACAGCAATTTCGCGTTCCAGAAAGGGAGGGGAACAGAATAAAAACAATCAAAGCTCTTCTGACTATCACTTTGATGAAGGTTTGTGCTATTTATATTTTTTTGCACTAAATAAAACATTCCTATTGACAAGTTGCTTAGAATTATCTCGCCAGGTGCCTTCACCTCTTCACTTACATATAGAATCATAAAAAATAAGATGCTTGTTTATCGAGGCAAACAATAATCTATTTGCCTTCAATAATGATACACATTAATAATAACACGGACCATGATTGACAGCCTGATCAGCTAGGAAGGAAGGTAATACAAGATACAAAAGGAAAGCAATAGTTCTCTATCTTCATCAGACCATCAGCAGTCATCGAATAAAGATAAGAGTAGTCCCTTGCCGAAGAGATGGGTGCTTAATGTACTCCTCATCATTCTCACATCCTTTGAAGCTGTCATTATCGTGCATTCGCAAGTCTATCTCCACGGAGACCTGCTTCGCTCTTTTCTCAACTTCTATGCAGATTACGAGCTATATCCTGAGTTATTCAGAGGAGGAGCGTTTTATCTGAATGTCCATGACATCAGCTAGGTCCGAGATCATATCAACTATGTCTTTGAACAAATTAACAAGTCTTCCAATTAGACCCTAGTCGATATTCACTACAAAAAGGCAGAGATTACCCTTCAAGTGCAGTACCATCCGAAGGTTCATGCTTCAAAGCCCACAAAGATATACCCGATTGATCCTTCAGTGGGAATAGTGGACCCTTTTGATGGGAAAAATCTCACAGAGATACAATAATTTTTGTTGGATACTCACTATTTTTAAATAGTGATAGACAACCTTGAGGTCTAAAACGATGGATTGTTCGAGAGGTACGTCCATCGGATCATCTACCACTACGAAAATGGCAATTAAATCAACATCAATTATGACTTCTCTATCAGCAACTCTCTGGTCAGCAACATCGAAATTGAAAGACCCCAAGCGAACTTCCTCATCTTGCTTCGAGTATTTTATGTCATTATTCTAATATTGGCTCTCCTGAGCTTTTACCTCAATGCCAACTACATCCTCAGAATATTCAAATAATTCTATAGCTCAGTTTAAAACAAGGCCCGCAATATTGCAGAGCGCCAACACGCTCACAGTCCAAGCATTCATGAGTAAATGTCAGGATAGGAAATCGCCATGCTTCATGACAACATCGACGCCAATATCAGAGTCAGAAAGCTCACTCTCAACAACCTCAGATGGAGAGACTACTTCGATATCGTCGAGGTGGAAGTTTTATTCAATGTTGTTGCTAATATCATGCAAATTATTGGCAATTTTTAACTTCTGTTCGGTAGGGAGCATGAGGTAATGATCGGAGTGGGCTGCCTCTTCTCCTGGCTGACTATCTTTCAGCTCCTCAGGAACTACAAAAGATTGGTCATCATGTACACTCTGATCAAGATGTCAACAATAGCAGTCATGCAGTTCATGGTGTCATTCCTCATTATTTTTATGGGCTACACCTGTTTAGGAATGTGCCTCTTCCCGAAAGTAACTTATTTCGAGTCAATGAGCAAGGGAGTCACCACCCTAGCCTCGATGATGGCGGGTGATTCCATAAGGGATATAACTGAGGCTATGGACGAGAAGGCAAATACCCTCCTGGTAATAATCTACATCTTTTCCTATATTGTACTGTTCATGCACGCGATCCACAACACGCTGATCAGTATTCTCAAAGAGTACTACATCCTCAAGAAAATCGAGATGCTGAAGGAAAAAAAGAGAAGGGAAAACAGATAAACTTAAGTATACATCGAGGAGGCTGAAATATCCATTGAGAAGCAACTGCAATAAGCTGAAAAAGGTAAGCATTCATTTATTCAGGAAATGGAAAATACCCTGTTAACATGTCTATCGAAATCGTCAAGGAAATCGTGAAGATGAATGTGCAAAAATAGTTCAGAGGCTACAACCACCGAGTCAGAGATCTTTTGCGTCTCATGTAGAACATTATGGTGACTGAGAAATGGGAAATGATCGATCAGGGGCTCCACAAAGACCCGATATATGAGTAGATGCTGGAGACCCGGCTCAAGATGGTCGGAGAGCTGTTGAT
>Ga0100378_1002172_pt1 | contig 19766 bp, 20 predicted proteins | sample CryGeymeta201502_FD_81535 | JGI IMG/M metagenome (GOLD analysis project Ga0100378, IMG submission 81535) | Groundwater microbial communities from Crystal Geyser aquifers in Utah, USA - Crystal Geyser metaG 2015-02 | ecosystem: Environmental > Aquatic > Deep subsurface > Groundwater | place: USA... | reverse complement strand
GCTCTATTCAGAAGGAGCCTTTAGGCCCTGTTCAGGAGGAACATTTAGGCTCACTTAAGGGTTACTTAAATTCTTATTCTCCCGTGGCAAACCCTCAAAATATGGCTCAATGCACCCCTGAAGAAGTTAAGCTACTTGACAAAATGATCAAAGCTAAAAAACATCAGTCTCCTATGAACAATATTCAAGAAGCTAGGAATTTGACAGATTCTGATAGCATGTCAAGTATAATATCTAAAAGTTTACAGAAAAGTGATTATATGACAGGATGTGTTGTTCCCTTGCAAAGAAAAAACAAATCTCTCTTTGCTCTTGACAGTCCTGATAACAAATAAAACCATAGCTTCGGACTCCTTTTGCCTAAAGTAAACCCTATAAAGAGAGAGCCTATGAACAACGAGCTCAAACAACAAAGCAAAATGATCAGGAATAAAAAGACAAGCAACAGGACTACTAGACCTCAGCCCAAGCCTTCCAAGATCTTGTCAGGTGTTGGCGAGCATTTGTTTATGCTCTTTATGAACGACGATTTTGCTGAACGATATGAATAATCCTTCAATGAGATGTCCAACAGAAAGGAAACTCTTCGGCCCACTCCTTCTCAGCTAACATTTCTGAAGCAAATGTTCGCCATGCTTCAGGTTATTCAAAAAAACAAACCAAATCTCTATGTGCAAGTATGTGCTTTTCTAAGATTCCCCTACTCTGAATCCAAAAATCATTTTTTGGCAAGAGATATAGTCAAAGACCTGAACTTTGAGACATTTGTCAACTTTTTCCTGAAGATCATGTTCATCCATCGAGGATGTTAAATTAGTGGGTAAGGTTGCTTCTGCGAGCACATAAAGGAATTTGATCTAAAGTTGACAATGATGTCTGAGGGCAAACAACTGATCAAAGTGTGATGGGCTTTTTGATCATAAATGATAACTCTGCTTATATTGATGATAAAATTGTAATTCAAATCTACCTTCTTATATATACTTAGAACTAAGATGGCTAAAGAGGTGTCAAAATACCCAGATAACGTCCCTGGTCTGATGATGGAGCCTGGATTCTACGAAATACAAGTAAAAGATAAATTAGCTAGATTCTAATCCAATCTACCCAAGGTCTAATTCTCAATGAAGGCATCGACATTGATGCTATGATTTCAATCGAAGCATTTGGAGAGATAAAATTCTCAAAGCCCAAACCACAAGTAGGGCACTAGTTGAAAATATGGGGATAACACTACAGTATCTCCAAGAATTTCACCACAACGGTACACCATTCATGATGCAGGAGCGTTAAGCACTTTAAAAGTCCATGATATACATCAAAGTATGGGATCACCGGAAAGTGCTAAAAGATGCCCTCGTTGGGTAGTATGAAATCAACATTCAAAGAATCTACGAAAGGGAAAGACATATTATGGAGCACTAAACCATAGCCCTCAGTGATATCCACGATCATTTTGGACAAATCTCAGGATTGATCAAGCTGAGCATTCTTGTTGCTGGAGAAAAGGACAAGAGAGTTCCTCTAAAGATGGAATCAACCTCAAGCTCCCAGAAAAACAATAATATCATGCTTCCTCCTCACATCGAAAGAAAAAGCTACCAGCTAGCAGTGGACATCTATGAAGGGAGGGACATCAAGCCAGTGGATGGCTCAACAGTTGATCCCTACATTGGTGTTGAGTTTGGAATGATATACTCCCGCACTGAGACTATAGTAGAGAGCATAAACCCTGTATGGAACGAAAAAGTGTAGGTACCCGTCCACACTCCATCAAATATCACAAACATCATCCTCAGGCTCATCGATTCTAACGTCATTTTGTCGAAATAAGTCCTTGGTAGCTGCTATCTGAGTTTGAGCAAACTCATCTCAGAGTCATAAAACGCACAAGATTAAATGAGAGGCTCTTACAGCACCCGCTATGACAAAAAGAAGTGGATCAATATCTACGGAGCTCAGAAAGAAGCTCGAAACAATGAAATGAAATATAAATACTCAATATATCCTGATCATGCCCCTGCATTTGTGGGGAGCGTCCTCGTTCGGGCCTCTCTTGAACTCAAAAACAACCCCATCAAAGAGCACACAAGGCTTCCAAAGTAGTAGAAAGGGCTCATTAGTGCAGGCTCTATGCCTTTCATTTACTACAAGATATCAGCTGAACTATAGATGGGCATGAACCTTCCCTAGGGCTCCAAGCAATATTCTCTTGAAGTCAGTATCGGTGGCGATTCTTCCGAAAAGGTAATATCCAAAGCTGAGAATAATAATTTTGGTTTCATCACCTGGTTTGTCAAGATCAACTTTTCAGTGAAGTTCTATATGAACCAGGACTTTCCAGACATATTTGTGTACCTTGTCAATGAAGAAAAAAAAAGGATTTGCTTCAGACGGCACAAGCCCAATTTTGAAGAAGGAATAGCCAACAAATGGAGAATGTTGAAGCCTGATCTCACGATGATAAAAATCCATAGTGAAGAGGCCGGTTACGTCAAGTATGGCATCACCATGCAAAAGGCAGCCCAGAATAAAGCCATGAAAATGGAAATTATCGACCAGAGACTCCATTCTCTTTCTTCCATCGGAAAAGAGGATTGCTACATCGTGATTGACTTGTATTGTGCTTAAGGGCTGCTGGCAGGAGACGACGATGGTTCAACCGACCCTTACTTCAAATTCAGTTTCCAAAGCAAGACTCAGTTCAGCAGCACAAAGCCTTCAACACTAAATCCTATCTATCTCGAAAGGATTATAATTGACGGGGTGATTGGAGCAAACAACAGCATCCTTCCAATGTTCGTAACAGCTTATAACAAAAATCCTCTCCGAGACCAGACAATTGGGATCTGCTACATCGACCTGGAAAATGGTCTGAAAAAAGGATATTTCACTAAAAATCAGCAAAGAAACAACAAACCGAAGTGGTTCGATCTGGTGATTGAAGATGTCAAATTGGGTAGGTTTCTTGCTGGCATCACAATCATATAGAAGAGAAATAGACTTCGGCCTGAGAAGGATCTTGTTTTTCAACCCGAGGAACTGACTTCCTATAACATAAGTTTGTCTATTCTGGGATTGAGGAACATCAGCAATGGAGGCTTGGTTGCCATTCGAAAGCCATATATATAATTTGACTTTGATTCTCTCTATGCTTATGGGACTAAGGAAGTTCAGAAAAAACAAGCCGGTCTTGAATACGTCAAGGAAAAAGAAGTTGGCAAGTTAAACTAATTCACTAAAAATATCAAAACTGAACCTGTTGAGTTTGGAACCTCCGTCAACATAAAGACTTCCAGCAAAATATAAATTAAACTACCAACCAATACAGAGTTATGGCCCAGCCTGAGCGCAAAGGTCATAAACAATGTGATAGAAGGGCTGTTTGAGCCTGTCATCGGGTATTTTTCGGTGGATCTGAAGGAAGCAGAAAAAAGAACAGGAGAACTGAAAACTCGATTTTTGAAAAAATAAAAGAGATTAAGATACGAAGAGCTGAGTGAAAATGTTGATGCTACTCATAAACTGGCCTCAATTGATAAGGACATAATCAGAAAGCTCAGGACCTTTGTGGTCAGGAATGTAAACTATAACTGGTCCGAAATGAGTGAGGAGACTGCCAAGAAGCTAAACAAAATTCAGCTGGAAGATAGAGTCAGCGACAAAAAACTAGATCCCAACTATCTAGTAGTGATTCCCAAGTATGTCAAAGACAACGAAAAAGGAGTATATATCGAACATTACAAAGGCCTTGTCAATGACTAGTACATGAAAATTGGATACGATAGCAAACAAAGCCTAGGAAAGCTCAAAAAGCAAGACCGCAATCGGCACTACCGATATTGTTTGGATGAAACTTACGAAGATTACTATCAGAGAGCCTACAAAGTGAGCCTTGGAGTTTATGATGAGACCCCCATCAAAAAAGGTCGAGTGCTGCTACCTTAAGAAAAGAATGAAATATTTACCAGAGTCTTCAGCTAGCAAGATGTCGAAGTTGGCTTCTACAAAGGTAACTGAAGAAGTACTTAGGAAACTGTTTGATAAATGAGAAAAAAGACAGCACCAGGACATCATTAGGGGACCAAAATTTCGAAAAAACTTCAGAACGTATGCTGGCCTTGTATATGCGAAATGTCAAAACAAGGATGTACCTGTATATATTGAGTGCTGATTCCTTGGCTCCCAAGTTATATAGCTCAAATCCCAACCCCTTCATTGTAGTCAAACTGGGCAACAAATAACTTTCAGTACTTATCCTTTAATGTAGTTCAAATCTCAAGTGGTTAAGTAAACCACTAGTCCCGAGTTCAACCTGCTCATCAAAGAGGACCTTGAGTTCCCTGTGAACAGCTAAATTGTTATTTAAGTCAAAGATCTTGATTTTACAGGGTTGATTGAGCAAAAGATCGGCTAGACTGTGCTGCATGCTGAGAACAGAGTCTTTTCGCAATTTGGTAAGGTCGAGTTCAACAATCCTGTCGAGACGCACAGCTTGAAGGTGCAACAAAGCAAGCAGAGTCAAGGAACCATCAAGTTTTGGGTCGACTTCATACCTCTTGATCAGGTAGATCTTTACAAGGAATTCGACATTGCTTCAAAGCCAGCCAATGAATTCGAGTTGAGAGTGATAGTGTGGGCCTGCGAAGACATTTCATCGAGCGCCAACGATTTCACAGATCTAATTGACTTATATGTGACATGTGAGTTCAACAAAGAAATCAAATAAACAGATGTTCACTATCGTGCTCAAAACGGAGAAGGGTCCTTCAACTGGAGAATGGTATTTCCTTTCAAATGGCCTGTCAGAGACGATCTGCTCTATGTGAAAGTTTACGACAAGGAACTGGTCTTAAGCAATGCTGACCTGGCATACGGAAACAGAGGACTGGCACCTTACATCCAAGAGGCATATGATAACGAGGTAGGTATCAAACTTTACGAGGGAGAATAAGATATGCACTAGTAGAAAGGCTGGCCATGCTCTGCCTCCTAAGCCAGAGATGGATTGAAAAGATACGACATTTTTCCTATGGAGCTGACTATCAACAAGCAAAAAGAAGGACAACAGTTCTAACAACAAACCGAGCAAGGAGCGAAGGTGTATATGTCCATCGAAATATTGCCAAAATAATAAGCCGACAGGAGGAAAGTAGGAGAAGGGCAAGCAGAACCGAATAGCTATCCTCATTTGCCCAAACCCTAGGGACGAATTAAATGGTCCTGGAACCCTTTGACTCTGATCGGCCAACTATTCGGCAAGAGATTCAAACAGAAGATATGTTGCGTTTTGCTGCTAGCTCTATGTATCTCAGCAATGGTTTTTCTCATTCCAGCATACGGAGGTGCCCTTCTGGCAAGAATATGATAGGCAATTACTATATTTTAGGCTATTGATAGTTACAATGCAGTGATATCAACACCCACACTTCTTACCTTATGGGCCTGTTCCCTCGACCTCCCGGTTCTGTCTTACTTGAGATTTTATCTTTTCGCCTTTGGGCTTGTTCTCTTGATTGCTGCTGCTGGCGGGTTTGCTCTTGTGGAGAATTTTGGCTATATTGGTGAATGTCTCCTCAACATTGGTGTTCATTTTGGCGCTTACCTACTTGATATCCTCTGTACTTCGTAGAACTGATTGATAATGCTGTCTTTGAGGCCTTCTAAGGAGTAAGACTCCACTTCCCGCTTTCCGTCTACCTTGTTCCCCACCACAAAAATTTTGGCGTTGTTCTTATTGTTCTCATTGGCTTCCACCAGCCAGTAATCCTTTAGGCTCTGCCATTATTCAAGAAGTACTTAGAAGCTTTCGTAATTAGTGATGTCATAGCACAACAAAATGGCATCTGCGCTGTTGTAGTAAGCACTCACAATTGACCTGAAAGTCTCCTGGCCTGAATTACATTATGCTCTACCTGCTGTGTCCCAAATTTGTAACTTGATCTCCTCGTTTCCAACTTTTACTCGTCTGAACTTGAAATCTACTCCAATGGTTGAAAGGAGATGCTCGTCATATTTACCGTCAACGAACTGATTGAGTAACGATGACTTTCCTGGATGAAGATTAGATTACCTACTGCTGAATCTCCGACAAGTACTAGCTTGTACTATCCTGCCACCTGCGGAATCATACTAGATTTATAATTTTTCAGAATTCATAAATATCAGTCATTCACTCCCACTCCTTATCAAAAAGCTCCTTCTTCTTCCGGGCCAGCTCATCGTCATCAATCAGGTCACACAACTTCCTTTTGCGAGAAGGGTCTGTCTGGTCATTGAGCCTTGTCCATCTTTGCTTGGTCTATTGAAGGGATTTGTTCCAAAAGCTCTTTTGAAAGCGAGAGTCATTTAACTAAGGTTCCTCCTATTAATTTTATCTTTCTATTGGAGACAGCTCGTGCGGATTAACTAATTTTTCACCGAGTTCATTAGCCTCATTGGAAGTCGACATCTAAAAAGTGATGGTCCCTCCCAGTATTTTGATTTATTTTTAGAGAGGAACAGTTTAGATGAGCTTGTACTGTTTCTTCCCTTCAGAGCTGAGCTATTGGCAAAATATTTCTAGCTGAAGAGGTTGTTTATTTTAAAGAGTGACTGTTTCAGAGTAGGGGTAGTTATGTGAATAACATCTGGGAATAGGTTCAGCCAAAAGGATATCGTTGACCTTAAACAGAATAGTTGAAGGCTTTTCATTGACTTTCAACCGACTGAATGATACTAGTCTCACTCTGAGGTATTTATCTTTATTTTCGGTCCTTTCATTCTGCCTCTTTTCTTTTTTTATCTCTGCTCTATAGTTATTAGCAAAGAGGGACAAAAAACTCAGATAGTCAAAATGTTGATCTAAGTTGGCCATCAGATCAATAATGAAGTTCCCCTCTTTCTGCATTTCAGTTATGAATAGCCCTTAGAGCTATTTGAGATGTTTTGCAATGGAGGTATAATTTTTATCCAAAGTTTTTTTGATGAAATTCATTTGACTTCGATTGACCAGACCTTTATTCTCAATGTCAAAAGTGTTGAACTCTTCTTGTATTTACTCTATGTTCTGCTCTGAATATTATTGCTTCGATTCAAATAATTTCAAAAAATCCTTCCATTCAGATTCCTTTTCTGATTTAACTAAATGGTAAAGCATGATATCTATCTAGGCAAGAGTCAAATAGAAAGTTTATTTGAGCCAAGAGATGAATTATCGTTCAGAAGTGTGAGGATTGACCTGAACCCAAGATTATATAGCCTTTTTATTGGCACTCTCGAACATGCTCAAAATGCGATCAGGTTTACAGTAGCTCCATTCATGCCTGAGCTGGATGACTGTGGTCATCAGTCTAAAGGCAGATTGATTGGCAATTAAGTGCCTCTCACACCTTTGGGCTCCTTCCGCAATCACAGTTATCGTGAAAGAAAATTATGCTATTTATTTTTTTGTTCGAGAATGGATCACTTTAATGATGAGTTCTTCAGATGGCTTTCTCAGAACAACACAAGTATTCAAGGCTACATTTTTACTTGAATTTTGATGATCGAAGTTAGTGAGGTGAGAGAGTTCGTGCTAGTTTTACATAACTAGCTGATATTGGCCTGATTATAGTGTTTAGAGGCATGTTATCTTTTCGAGATGGACAAAAATATGCAGTGACTATGAAGAAGCCATCTGAATATCTGAGTCCCAACATTCTTCAACCATGATGATGACCATGTATGCAATCTTTTGGTCTTACGGATGGGTAAAGCAGTATGTATTGGAAGTCAAATAATTTGGAACTACTATGCCCTCAAACTACTCTCCCAGCAGGTGAATTTTCCAACCTTTAGAACTGTTTGGTAACAAGGTTTCATTTATTTATGGATAAGTTAGGTATTTTGCTTGATCTTATTCACAGTTGCTAATTTTCAGCTTAAAATCAGGTCTAGAAGGCCTGATCGATCTGATTGTCATTTTAACCAATGGAGATTTGGCTTGTTGGTTGGTATCCTCTAAAGACAGCTCTTCAGGATGCTTCATTCTAGAAAAAGGAGCCATCTCTTCTTCTTTTTTGAGTTACTTGTGAGTTGTTACCAGTTGGAAGGCTATCTCAGATTATTCTGTTAATTATTGTTTTGATCCGAAATAGGCAGTTCCGATTTACTAGTTGTGTAAAAATAGTTGAACTTTCTGAGATTGAGCAATGGCAACAAAAACTCCTTCAATCATCTCTTCACCTTCTATTTAAATTCTATAGACCTCATGCTCTAAAAGAGAGACAGCCTTTGGATGATTGATATCCTTTGGATCTAACTCTATTTTGTCGTTTTGGTTGTAAAGAATAATGAATTTTATTTGCTACAAAGGAGTTTCGATTCTCTTAAGGATAACTGCACACCTCTTGGCTGCCTTTTCAGGCTAAAGTTAATGACTTGATTCTTGGTGGATGAATGATTTTTATTTTTGACTTTCAGGTTCTTTAGACTCTTCTGTTCGGATATTTAAGCCTTAGTGAGGTTCAGTTTGTCTTCGAGTGTGTTAAGATTATCCATTCGTGATTTATGATTCTGTTAACTATTCATCATCTGTCAAAAGGAGCTTGGCAAAACCTTCTTCTCCTGTAAACTATCTTTATTGCTCAAACAGTCTTAAAAAGCTGATTTCCTTTTCAGATAGATTCTCTTTGAAGCTATCTATTTAACAGGTTACTTAATGACTTAGTTTGCACAAGAGATAGGCATTTAAATTTAGAAGATAACCCTCCTAAGATATGAACTGTTCGAATTCACTCAATTTTATAGATCTGTTGAAGTATCGCTCAGTCAGCACTACAACAAGCCTTCCCATAGACTCAGCTTCTTCCTATTTACAAAACTAACCAATGACGATCGCTGAATTAATGACTCCAAACAGTACTTAGTTGCTTTTATTCAGTTTTTTTGCCATTTTTAACAATTTTTTGATATACTGATGGTCAAAGATTCTCTTGGTCTTTCTCTGGATACTTTGATATCGATGATTCCATTGATGAAATGTTTGGAAGTGCTGAAAGAATACTTCAAAGCTAGAGTCGAACAAAACCTCCAAAATTCTCAGGAAATCAGCATAAGAAACATTTATCAAATTTGATAATTTCTATAGCCTTTTGAAATTTATTTCTCCTCCCTTTAGAAGCTCTTCTATGAGTTCATTGCATTCAACATTCTAACTTGCTGCAAAATTTTGAAAAATAGACACTAGTCCTTTGATATTCTCCAAATGATCAGTGACCTATTTCTCTTCGGCCCTTTGAAATTTAGAAGTCTCTGCATGATTCTTATCTGGCTCTAACTTTGATATAAGCGTCAGCAACTAGGAGGAGGGCCCTCGAGCTGATATTATTTTGACCTGTCTCCCAGAAATGTTGTAGTTTTGCTATTTGAATAGTTGAGCGAGATCAACTTGCAAATATTATTTTTATCTTTTAGAGCCTTCAAGGACAACTTCAACTGTGTTGTAAGAAGGGTCAGAAAGTTCGAACAGAAGCTTGTTGGCTGAAATGATGCCAAAGTTTTTATTTTTCAGTGCTATTTTGTCGTCTTTCCAGTTCAGCACATATATATATGCGGTATCTTTTGCTTTCGGGACAGGTTTATCTTGAAAATCATTTTATCTTTTGTTTTGGTGATCACTGGTTGGTTTCATCTGTTGGATTTCTTCCTGACTTTTTTCAATTTGTCTGTTTGATACGGTACTAAATTCAATGACAGCAATTTTTTTATTTAGCTTGTTCTTGAGTTACACTTTCTGCATTTTTGCAAGCTGATTGACTGATAACTATGCCTTTGCATCTTTGATCTCAAATGTGAGGGTATCAGTCGGGCAGTTGGGCAGCATATAGAGGTAGTTGATGTCGCATTTCTGATTAACAGGTTCAGCAAGAAATACCTTTGTTTCAGTTTTCAAAGGACTGTCTTTCCCTTCACAGTAAATAGTCAAATAATCTATTTTTGCTTTGACATTTTAGATGCGAATAGTCTTCAGGAGAATGTTCATCTTGGCCTCGTCTTGATTTGGTTCTTCAGAAGAGTTCTTGCACAATAATCGTACCTCATCGTATTTGAGTTTCATGACTTAAACTGAAGGGTTATTGAAGCCATACTTATCTCTTATCAGAGACAGCTCAGTATGTTCAGGTTTGTTTTTATGATATTCATCTAAAAATTGCTATGCCCGACCTTTTCTTCTGAATTCAGGTAAAAAGTCCCTCCTGTTTTGGTAATCAATTACATTCTATCTCCCACTATCTATCTGCTCTATCTTACCCTTCGCTTAGTATTTTTCTTCATCGCCAATGCTTCCATCTTTCACATTATCTAAATTATTTAATCTGGAGATCGGGCTCACATCTCCAGCTTTATTGATTTCGTTATGTCGATCAATGGTAGTAAGGGAAGGAGGTCGGGTGATTGCAGGCAGATTTTGGTGGGCAATGGTTTACTCCCGAGCCTGAGGGCACATATTGATAGACATTTTAACCTTTGCTTCTCCTATCTTCTGTTTTTTCATATCGATGATACTGACACTTTCTTCAAAATTATTAAAAATGTGATTGATGATGTATCGCTGCGGACTCAGAAAAATCCATCCAATTTGCTTGTACTAGGTTGTCAGTTTCTTTTTTTCCAATGACCCTGATCTCTACTTTGTTAGAGAATGCATCACCTCAAGACAAAGACCTTTCATGTCCTTGAAATAGTTGGACACATTCTCTAGAGTGCTCCGAACATTCAAATTCAGGACCCTTTCCTTCTCTGATACTGCATCAAAAATGAGTCCTTGGCCTTCCATGCCCCAAAGCTTGCATCTCAGGGCAGGGCTCTACCGAAGAGTATTCACATACTCAATCTCGACTTTAATCGTACATAAACCTCCAATTTTCATCTTCTAGCTGCCTGGAGGAATGGACTCTATATTTTAGTTGCTTATTTTTCCTTGGTTAGGTGAGATGAGTTGATCTGATTATACGAAATGTCTCATGACTCGTTAATGTTTAAATTATTAGCGTATGATGAGTGATAATGATGAAAATACAGCATAGATCATTTTCACAGCATTACCTCAAAATTGTTTAGGTAACTCTGCTCATTCCTCCATGGTTGATTTCATGCTCATTTCTCGACGTACTTCTGAATGAAGCCAACTACCTCCTCTGCCTTGGTCGTGGGAGGGAAAAATTAAATCACTTTGCCAGAAGAGTCGATAAAAAATTTGGCAAAATTCCAAGGAATAACCTTAGTTGTGCCTGTCTTAGAGTCGTAAAGAGAGCTGTTGTTTCTGAGATAGACGAAGAGAGGGTGGGTTTTATCTCCGTTGACTTCGACCTTCTCCATAACAGGGAATTTGACATTGAATTTTTTTGTCACAAAATCATCAATTTCTTGAGGAGATCCACTTTCCTGTCCGAAGAATTGATTGCAAGGGAAGGCCAGAATTTCAAAGCCGCTGTTTCTCCAACGTTCATGAGCTTTGACCATCTCCTTGTAGTTGTCGCTAGTAAGTCCTCACTTGCATGCCACATTGACAACCATGATTAATTTCCTATCCCTCAAGGTCTAGAAGTCGAAAGGCTTACCCCGAATGTCATTCACCTTGAAGTCAAAGAAGTTCTGACCAGTGGTGGGCTTGAGTGACTATTTGCCAGACTTGAAAATAAGTTTTGACAATAATCCTCCCATGAACAGATATAATATTACAAAAGTCCTTAATTTAAATGAAATAGCACAGAGTTAAAGTACATGAAATCTAAACATCAATCATCGTAGCATAAATCCCTCGAATGTTTGGGAGCTCAGCCACCAATAATGCTCAGATTTCAGTCCAAGTTGAGTATCAATTAAGCTTCTCTACGTAGTTTTATACAAATTCTAGCACCTCTTTAGCTTCTGTCTGAGGGTCGTAGTATTTAAGGACTTTTCCTTCATGGTTGACCAGGAACTTGGCAAAATTCCAAGATATTTGTTCGGCTTTGTCGTGTTTCTGATCGTAAAGCTCACTGTTATTTCTCAGGAAAGCATAAACAGGATGGGTGTTTTCTCCATTGACATCAATCTTTTCCATGATAGGGAAGTTGCAGTTGTGTTTGCCTCTGATGAAACTCTCGATTTATTCTGGAGTTCCAGGTTCCTGCTTTCCGAATTGATTGCAAGGGAAGGCAATGATTTCCAGACCTTTAGAGCTCCATTTGTCATAAGATGGAGCCATATGACTGTAGTTGTCCTTAGTCAAGCCGCATTCTGAGGCGACGTTGACAACCATGATGAGTTTCTTTTCTTTGAGACTCTGGAAGGAAAATGGCTGTCCTTTCAGATCCCTGCATTGTAACTCAAAGAAGTTGTTGACAGGGGTTGTGAGGTGCTCAGAATCATTCTTTTCAGCAAGCTTGGACGCAATTTTTCCCATGATGTGTTTTGATATTAAACTATCATTTGTATACTTTGTATTTATCATACGAAGTAGGATAATATTTTAAGCTTTTTGATTATTTTTTCTGGTACCAAAGATCTCAATACTCCTTTCTTGGGCTTATCAAGGCCGGTTTCAACTTGTAGAAGATATATTTAACAAAATTGCAAAAATCGATATCTCCTAAAAAACATTTAGTTGAATTGATTTGTTATTGGGATGATTTTATCATTTTCGAATAGGCTTTGCTATTTTTGTCGACTAAAAAAAGATCAAAGATGAATAGTTCTATAATATTGTTCTGAATGGAAAGTCGAGATGGTTTTCGCAGAAGGGTAGCAGTGGTGTCAACATGCAAAAATACTCCTGATATCTCGTCTGTTGAGGACTCATAAGAGCCTACCGCCAGAGGCAACTACGTCAAATTCTCCAAAGTTAATGCTAATAATCATGCCATATTGAATTCTCGAAAAAAGGATCAATAATTTCAAAAGATAATAAAGGAAATCGAAAAGAGAAAATGCACCTTTTATCGGATGGGTTTCAGGAGCTATGAGAAGCATGGACAAAAAAAGTTATTCTCCGAGGTTCTCAACGTACTTCTATTGACATACAGCTCAGCCGTGGACAAATGAAAGGAACCATGCATGTAGGTTAACTGTGGTCCAATCATGAAGTCAATCGTTTCCTAAAGGAAAATAAAATATTCATGACGAAACTTAAACTTATGGACAAGATGCAGACCCTCAAAAAATAACTTGCTTAGGCTCAGAAAAATGATGAAGCTTAGAGCGATATTGGAGCCATTTCAACAAAGTCCATCGGAACTTGCCATCAAATCGGTCTAAGGCCGATTGAAAGATGTTCAAATGCATCATCAACGGGAAAATTAGAATTTCAAAAGAACCTATACGATATTCAGGGTGAGCTCCGCAATCTGAAGAAAACAACAGGTCAGCGGAAACTAGGAGGAGATCTGAAGTATTTAGAAAGATGTCAGGAGGATATTGGAAAAATGGAAAGGAGGTATTTCCTCAAAATGATTGATTTGGTGTGATATTTGTAAATATAGCTGCTTTGATATACATAATATTTATACCTTCGAGGAACATCATGCTCGCCAAGGAGTAAGTCGTCCAAGAAGAGCTAAGCTTTTGCTAAGGAGATATTGTGCTAGCCAAGTGTCCAAGAAGCGTACCTTAACCTGCTACAGTTGAAAGCTTCAGAGGCTTCGATGAGGAAGGGCATGAGATCTACAAGGTCAAATTCATTTTGGGATAACAATGGGCATACCTTCAGCATTACCGTATCAGACATCTATCTCTCAGTCACATCAAAGAATTTTCAAAAGATTTTGACAGCGATAAACAACTTCAGGGTGCATTGAAGGCATAATCCCTTATCAAAAAACTGGGGGATAAATTGGCTGGAAATTGTAGGAAAAGATTCGAGAAGATCTATTTGTCTGAGTAGCCGTTTGATAAAACATTCCTTGAGGAGAAAAAGCCAAGACAAAAGAAAGGTGAAAGGGCCTCGAATGCTATTCAATCAGCTCGAGCAGGTCAATTCAGGAAAAGATCAAATAAGAAACAAGAATAGGTCTCACAGAAGACAAAGGCCTTTGAAAGATGTAAATTTGTCTCTTACATGAATCTGATCATCAACATCTATCATGTGGATGAAATTACCTTGAAAATCGAAATCGAACTGAACGATTTCATCAGTGGCTATGAGCAATAAGCTGAATTACCAGAAGGTCATTAAAAAGAAGCCAAACTAAATGAGTCTATCACGACAGCTTCATTCAAAGACGTCAGTATAGAGGACTTCGCGGCATCTGAAAACACTGCCGTCAACAAGAAAGAAAATTTAGAGAATATGGAGAAACCTATCGGTAACCAAGAGTTTTCCAACATTCAAGATGGGTTGATATACAGTCTAGGCCAAGTTTTACAATATCTGAGTCACCTTCAAAAAAGTCAAAACTTCGAAATTCACGAACCTTTCGAAATTTTGGAAAACATCGATTTGGGCGAAAGATAAAATGACGTAAAACAGTACTTGAATGCTCTACTTGGTTATGACCTCACCGCTAGATAAATTGAGAGAACGCTGACCAACATCAAGCAGTATGTTTATGACTTTGTCTAAACCTACTCCATTCACTTTCTGTTCAGAAATATAAGCACAATCAGAGACCTCAGCAAACAGACTGGGACCTTCGAAAAGGTTCCCATCATCGGCCTTTTTTAATTCATTGACATCTCTTTGTGCATTTGGCTCGATTAGATAGAACAATAGCTGAGCCTCCAGAAATTTTCAAAAATCAAAGGATCCAATTTATAGCAGCCTACTTCAGCAGAAAGAGTGAATATTTTGATAGTTGGAATTCGGCAGAGTTACTCAACAGCCATAGCTCCTCTGAAGCAACTCCTGCAAACCTGGAATACTTGATCGTATGAGTCAAATATCAACAAACTATTCAAAATCACTTTCACAAACATTTCTCGATAGTTTAAAAATGTTTGCTCATTATTTTTTGAGTTTGTTGATCACATTTCAATGTCATTACTGGACATTTGTTTATCAATGTATTTTACCACATTGTTTATGTACTCTTCTGGAGGAAAATACTTAATTATTGTTCCATCTGGTCTCAGGAAAAATTTGGCAAAATTCCAAGGTACAACCTTTGCTTTTTTGGTCTACGGATCGTATAGCTCACTATTTTTCCTGAGGTATGCATATAAAGGATGTGGGTTTTAGCCATTGACCTCTATCTTTTCAAGAATAGGGAAGGTTGAGTTGAAGTGGTCCTTCACGAAGCTATGTATTTCTGCTGAGGTTCCTGACTACTGGTTATTGAACTGATTGCATGGAACAGCCAGTATTTCTAACCCTTGCTTCTTCCAATCTTCGTAAGATTTGGTCATAGCTTCGTAGTGAGGAGATGTGAATCCTCACTCACACGCAACATTCATTATTATTATCAGTCGCTTCTTTTTCAGATATTCCAGATCAAATGGCTTGCCCCAGATGTCGTTGATTGTGATTGAGTAGAAGTTGTTTGTGGTTATGGAGCGATCAACATCTTATTGTCCCTTCTTCCAGACACAACAGTTTAGGCACCAGCCAATGCAGCTCATCAAACAGCTGCACATGATAGATATAATACTACAATTTTTCTGATCTAGATAACTTTTTAAACAAATATTCAGATTAAGGAGCTGCCGAATCAGAGGTCAGATGAATTCTCTTTGCCTGTCATTTGAGAATCTATGAACTCTGCCACGGTATCCATTGACACTTCTGGAGGAAAATATTTTATTACTGTCCCCTCTGAGTTGATAAAGAATTTGGCGAAATTCCAAGGAATGACCCTTGCGGTTTCTGTTGAGGGATCATAGAGTTAACTGCGAGTTCGGAGGTAGGAGTAAAGAGGATGAGTGTTGTTTCCGTTAACCTATATCTTTTCAAGAAGAGGGAAATTTGCATTGAACTGCTTGGATGCGAAGTCAAATATCTAAAAAGGCTGTCCAGACTACTGCTCCTTGAATTGATTGCAGGGCACTGCCAGAATCTAAAAACCTTGATCCTTCCACTTTTCATAGGATTTCACCATTTCTGAGTAGTGACTGTTGGTGAATCCGCATTGTGAAGCTACGTTGACAATCAGAGTAAGTCTTTTGTCCTTAAGATAGTTCAGGTCAAACTGTTTTCCCCAAATGTCGTTGATCTTTACATCAAAGAGTTGGCTTTGTGTCTGTTGACTGATCCTTTCATAGCCACTCTCAAAGAGAAACATGTTTAGCAGCCATCCGACTGCAGTCATGAAATAGGCGAGCATAAGTGATATATCTGATCTAGTTATAACTTTCGAACTGATGTTTGCTGCAACCAATAACGACCTTCGATAATTTGCAGAAAGGCTCATCAATCAAAGATTTTCGAATCCGGTCATTCGCACCCTTGAGGAGGAAGACTAGAAGTAAGATAAATATAATGAAGTCAGCTGCGGTACGTCAAGATGTCAATGCAATAAAAAATGCCAAAAGAGCTGCAATCAAAGAAATACCAAACCTTGCCAACAGCAGCTGAGTAAAATATGAATAACGTATTTCCGAGAATGTTTTAGCAGACTGTCAAAAAGTATCAATGAAATGATTCAGGGCATACGAGTACATCAACGATGACATGGAAAATATTAGGAAAATTGCCTAGACCTTCATGAACTTTCCGATTACTGAGACCTCAAATGAAGCAGAGTAAAATATTGAAGAATCTGGAGACAAATAAAAAGCAGGTAACGCTGCCGAATAAGCAAAGGATGTTCAATAGAATGCTCCTGTATCACAAACCTCAGAGCCAAAAGAGAAAGAGTAGGAAAAGAATGAGTAGAGAATTGGAACGAAAAGTCATAAATCCAGACCAGCATCTGTTCAGCCCAAAACATAACCAGCTTTGATCGGTTTTCCACCGAGTAGACTTTTTGAACCTTCGAGAGTAAATCCGTTCATTGCTAATAATATGAATTTCATGGACCCGAATGCGAACTCTAAGAGTCTTCAAGCTAAATATCAACATATGCAACTCAACTAAAATTCTCGAAATATAGCGGCCATGACTCAAGCTTCCAAGTTCAGTGCATTTTCCCAAAGCTCTTCTTTCCCAACTTCAGTCATGCCCGGAACCATCTTAGCTCCCAGAGAGACTTCCTTCTCAAAAGAGGCCAAACTGGATATCGGAGATGTTCTGAGATATACACTAGGAGTGAAGAGGTAGAGTGATACAAAAACAATGCCCTAGAATCCATTTCACCGTCCTCCCAAGAGAAATGGCTGAGTGTTTGATTTTTGAGCTCGATCATAATTTATAAAAATAGGCTTCCATGGTCTAAGTTACTCTTTATAAATATGCCTGTATTAATAATCCTAAACTACGAGCAGAACAGTTATCCTTTTGTTCAATGAACTACATGTTTTACGGACCAGGAGAAGTAAAAAGAATAATCGACCACAAAGCACCAGCCGATCGCAGGAAAAAAACAAAAGACTTCCAATATTGCATCATCGATATACAAAACTAATCTAAATGGGTTGATGCTTGCCAACTACAGAACCATCGGGCTCTAATCGATAGATATCATTAAGGTAACCCCTAAGTGCCTAACCCCTTCGGAAAAAAATCCACAGTTTCAGGGTATAACTATGAAGAAAGGGATATTACTCAGCCGACAAGAGGAAGAGGTCGAGGAAGGCCTCCAGGAAGGCCTCCTAAGAACCCATACGACGATAGGCCTCCCAGAAAGCAAAACATGGTATATGAAATGCTGCCAATTTCAATGAATGAAACAATGTTTAAAGCTTCACAGTTCAAAGCCTAAAAATATCATGATTGCTCGATAGCTGTGGAAGGCATTTATTCTGATTTAAACAATCAGATTTACTACAGGGTTCGTGATGAGATGGGAGCATAGACAATCAAATCTAGAAAATGGGTGCTGGGCAAAGACAAGCGTGCATTAATCTACTTTTATGAAAGTCTGATTCGGGAGGTGACCCCTTCCACTATGAATTGATCCTCATTTCCAACATGCTATTTGTTTGTTTTTTGAATGTTTAAATGGGGTATTCAGTGCCACTTTTTTTTATATAAGGAGTCTGAACTGCTAACAATAGAAAGTTATGGCAATCGCTTATTCTAGAGACAAGGACTCAAAAAGCAGGAATCAATAAAGTGGACAGGCTTCGAACTACAAAAAATCAACCAAGTTCATTCCTCCCACCCACCCTGCCTACATCGTGACATCGAACTTCAAGGGATCCCACATTTCACAGCTGCAGTAATAATTTGACAAGAACTACATAGCGATCAGCATGCAAACAAGCAAAAAGAAGCTGTCGAAGATTCCTGATACTCCCACCGACAAGTATTTCATTGTGGTCGATGACAGTGCTCAGCCCATAGTTCTTCAGGGCTAGTTTTTAACCTTAAACAAAAAGGTGGTGAATTACCCAGGAGCAAATAATGTTAAACAAGTGGTCGAGCAATTCAGCAGCTACATAGGACTGGGACATATGGAAGTTAAAGAAGAAAACGGGAAGAGTAGCTACAACCTCTCGGGGAATAGATCTTCCAGATAACACGAAGAGTTCAGGAAGAGATTATAAGGTGAGAGTAAGTTAATGCTCGGAAGATAGATGAAAGAAAATGGGTAAAATTATAGCAGCAGCAGTCGGCAAATAGAAATTATTGATGGCAACGGAAAAAGAACTATCATGACCAGGCAGATGGAATCTACCACTGTGAACAATGGCCGGAATGCCGTCTCCAATCAGATGTCAACTCACACATAGCAAATGTCCAGAGTTAAAGAGCAGCTGGAATTGGCAAATGCAACTTCTTAGTTAGCACAAGGTCTTTCTTCTGGGGACAAATTCAGACGAGACACTAGCAGAAGTAACATGTTGCAGTCAAACTCCAACAACTTTTCCAACAAGAGCAAATCAAAGTTAACCCTAAAGGAGATAGTGACCCGCAATGAAGAACTTAAAATTAGCCAGGGGTGTATCTACATATACAAGAACGCCAAAGATATTGAAGAGTACAAGTTACTGCTGAGTGAGATCAAACAGAGATACGGATAATCGACGATCATTAATGTTGTCTATAGCATCGATCAGTACAACTACGCATGCAAAATGAGCAAAGAAATATCCAACATCATCCTGATGACTCAAAACTCATATACAAGAGTCAGTAAATTCTTTAAAAACTACCACTCGATAGTCATCTACACTGACGGTAGCGAGCAAATTGAGTACAAAAATTATGACAATGTTGCTCTTTTCACCAACAATTCAGAAAGGATCTTCAGGTTTATTGAAGAATTTGGCAAAAAAAAAGAGTAAATAAGGAAAATGAAAAATGAGAAGTAGCTGACTCAACTTGAAAGAGAAAAGGACAAGGGAAGCATCAAAGGAAGCAGCATTCCAAACCGTCCATAGGTCCAATAAAATGGACAAAGAAAAAACAGCAAAGGGGTTTCAACAAGTAAATAATCTTAAGCATAACCCAATCGCAAGATCTAGAGAGAAGGTTCCACTCAATATAGAGTTGATAATCTAAAAAGCTCTCCAGCTTAAAGCATTGGTCTCGGAAATTTTGAACCCAGCCATAAAATATATAGCGGAGGACCTGCTGAGAGCATGTCCCCTTCGTTTGTAGGATTTAATGATGCTCTGGAAGACTATAGAAAGAGAGGCTCACCAAAGTGCAATTCTAAAATAAAACTGCTGAAAGTGTAAGATATTGATCAGGCTGCATTGAAAACATTTAAAAAGACAACTCCTCT
>Ga0100378_1002168_pt1 | contig 19785 bp, 16 predicted proteins | sample CryGeymeta201502_FD_81535 | JGI IMG/M metagenome (GOLD analysis project Ga0100378, IMG submission 81535) | Groundwater microbial communities from Crystal Geyser aquifers in Utah, USA - Crystal Geyser metaG 2015-02 | ecosystem: Environmental > Aquatic > Deep subsurface > Groundwater | place: USA... | reverse complement strand
TATACTGCTTTCAGTATGTTTAAACACACTTTAACTATCAGAGTAAATTCAATTTGCAAAGTTAAAAACTAGCTTGATTTGCTTTAAACGAGTACATTTTTTTTTCGTGCGTTTACCCTAATACAAGTAACAAAAACATTAATTTCTCCCAAATATTTCGTATTTTTGTTTAGTTAATTAGCAGTATTTTTATTTTTTCCTACGACAAGATTTAAGACAAGACTATGGATCAGGCTCTTTTAGATGCTCAACATATCGTTCAAATCGCTGCCGAAATTGGTGTGCGTGTCAAACAAGTAGAAGCAACAGCACAGCTTTTAGATGAAGGAGCAACCGTTCCTTTTATTTCTCGCTATCGAAAAGAAGTTACAGGCACACTAGATGAAGTGCAAGTAGCGACGATTAGAGATAGGCTGGTGCAGCTTCGTGAACTAGACAAAAGACGTGCATCGATTCTCAAATCAATTTCTGAACAAGAAAAACTTACTCCAGAATTAGAAGAGAAAATTAATGCCGTTCAGACGCTTTCTGCGTTAGAAGATTTGTATTTGCCTTATAAACCAAAGCGCAAAACTCGTGCATCTATGGCAAAAGAAAAAGGTTTAGAACCTCTTGCCTTGCAGATTTTGGAACAGGGAAGAATGGATTTGGAAAAAGTAGCCAAACAGTTTATTGATGAAGAAAAAGGCGTAAAAACACTTGAAGAAGCATTAGCAGGCGCAAGAGATATTATTGCCGAACACATCAACGAACACGCAGAAACTCGTGCGCAACTGCGTCAAGTTTTTGAAAAAGAAGGTCGAATTTTGGCTCGTTTAATTAGTGGAAAAGAAGAAGAAGGCGAAAAATATAGAGATTATTTTGAGTGGGAAGAGCCATTGATTGAAGCGCCTTCGCACCGTGTTTTGGCACTTCGCAGAGCAGAAAAAGAAGGGATTTTACTTTTAGATTTGCAGCCAAATGAAGAGCGAGCAATTACTTTATTAGAAGACAACTTTGTTCATAGCAATACAAAATCGTCAGACCAAGTACAAATGGCTGTAAAAGATGCCTACAAAAGATTATTAAAACCATCTATGGAAACAGAAATTCGTATGCTTTCCAAACAGAGAGCCGACGAAGAAGCGATTTCTATTTTTGCAGAAAACCTTAGACAACTTTTATTATCTGCACCTCTAGGACAAAAAAATACATTAGCCCTAGACCCCGGTTTTAGAACAGGTTGTAAATTAGTCGTTTTGGACAAACAAGGAAAGCTAGTTTATAATGATACTATTTATCCAAACGAACCTCAAAAAGATACCGTAAAAGCTGGGAGTATAGTTTTGGCTTTATGTGAAAAATATAATATTGAAGCCATTGCAATCGGAAACGGAACAGCAAGCAGAGAAACAGAGCGTTTTATAAAAGCGATTCCAAGTTTGCCAAAATCTATTCAAGTTGTAGTAGTGAGTGAAAGTGGAGCGTCTATTTATTCGGCTTCTGATGTTGCTCGTGAAGAATTTGCAGACTATGATTTGACAGTTCGTGGTGCTGTTTCGATTGGTCGTCGTTTGATGGACCCATTAGCAGAACTTGTAAAACTTGATCCAAAATCTATCGGAGTAGGTCAGTATCAGCACGATGTCGATCAAAAACAACTCAAAAATAGCCTTGATGATACGGTTATGAGTTGTGTAAATGCTGTTGGTGTAGAAGTAAATACGGCAAGTAAAGAATTATTGAGTTATGTTTCGGGTTTGGGAGCTTCTCTAGCCAAAAATATTGTAACTTTTAGAAATGAAAATGGAGCTTTCAAAAGTAGAGCGCAACTCAAAAAAGTACCTCGTTTGGGAGATAAAGCCTTCGAACAAGCAGCAGGTTTTCTTCGTATTCGTGATGCCAAAAATTTGTTAGATGCGAGTGCTGTTCACCCAGAGAGTTATCCGATTGTGGAGAAAATGGCGAAAGACTTAAACACAACGGTTGAAGAGCTTATCAAAAACGAAGAACTTCGCAAACAAATCAATCTCAAAAATTACGTTACTGATACTGTCGGACTTCCAACGCTTGAAGATATTGTTTCAGAGCTTGCCAAACCAGGGAGAGATCCGCGTGAGCAGTTTGAAACCTTTTCGTTTGTGGAAGGAGTAGAAAAAATGGAAGATTTGAAAGTAGGAATGAAACTTTCAGGTATCGTAACCAATATTACAGATTTTGGTGCTTTTATAGATGTGGGAGTTCATCAAGACGGATTAGCTCATATTAGTCAGCTTTCAGATAAATTTATCAATCATCCAACTGAAGCTGTAAAAGTTCATCAAAAAGTAGAAGCGACAGTTATGGATGTAGATTTGGGTAGAAAAAGAATTTCATTGAGCTTAAAATCTGAACCTTTTGGTGCAGATTCAGATGGAAAAAGAGGTGGCACGAGTAATACTCTTTCAGAAGCTAGATCGCAAAGACCACAAAGAGTTGCAACTAGAAAACCGATTACGAAAGTAGAAAAAGAAGCAATTTCAGAAATGGGTAAAGACCGAAAAAATGATTCTAAATTTTCAAGAGGAAGTTCTTTAGAAGAAGATGATACAAATCAGCCAAAAGAACGTAAAACTAAAAAAACATCATACAAAAAAGCTGAATCTTTTGTAAAAAGACAACAAAAATCAAAAGAAGAAGAAGCACCAAAAACAGGTGGCACAATGGCTGATAAATTAGCTGCTCTTCGTAATAAATTTGGTAAGTAATCAAATGTCGTTTATTTTACCATTAGCAACGTTTTATTATCTTTGATAAACAACGCTGGCTAAGATAAAATAAAAGAAAACAGCGTTTTTATTTCCCTTAAGAATAAGATAAACTACTATTTCAAAACAGATAACTAATTGATATTCAATAGCTTAAATTCGTAATTGTTCCTAATATAAAAAAACCCAATACAAAAAAATATTTTCTGTATTGGGATTTATATTTTATTTATAGACTAAAGTCTATGGTACATATTCGCACACTAAAGTATGCGCTACATTTTTATTTCACAAAATCAGAAGAAACTTTTGCTGTCAGATATTCTCTATTCAGACGAGCAATATGTTCTTGACCGATAAGTTTAGGACACTCTGCCGAACATGCGCCAGTATTTGTACACGAGCCAAAACCTTCTTCGTCCATTTGAGCCACCATATTTTCAGCACGTTTTTGAGCTTCTGCTTTTCCTTGTGGAAGTAGAGCTAATTGAGAAACTTTAGCCGAAACAAAAAGCATTGCCGACGCATTTTTACACGCAGCCACACATGCACCACAACCAATACAAGCTGCTGCCATAAATGCTTCATCTGCAATTTCTTTAGGAATAGGCATTTCGTTTGCATCACGAGCATTTCCTGTATTTACAGAAATATAACCACCTGCTTGAATGATTCTATCAAAAGCACTTCTATTAACAGACAAATCTTTGATTACTGGAAATGCTTTTGCTCTCCAAGGTTCGATAGTAATAGTTGTGTTATTTGGAAAAGAACGCATGTGCAACTGACACGTCGTAACGCCTCTTAGGTTTCCGTGTGGGTGTCCGTTGATGTACATAGCACATGAGCCACAAATTCCTTCACGACAATCGTGGTCAAAACTTACTGGGTCTTCGCCTTTGCGTACTAATGTTTCGTTGAGCATATCCATCATTTCTAGAAATGACATATCTGTCGAAACGCCGTCTAATTTGTAGTTTTTAAACTCGCCTTTTGCATCTGCGTTGGCTTGTCTCCAAACTTTTATTTTATATGAATTATGTTGTTCTGCCATAATTTTATGTATTTCTATTTAATTGAAAGTTAATATTTTCCAAGACCCTAAGGGTTTTTGAAAAGCCTTAGGGTCTAACTATTATTTGTAACTACGTTGAGTAAGTTTGACATTTTCGAAGACTAATTCTTCTTTATGAAGAATAGGGTCACCTTTCATATGTTCCATTGGGTTTTCGTGAGGATATTGCCAAGCTGCCACATACGAATAGTTTTCATCATCACGCAATGCTTCGCCATTGATTTCATATTCTTCTCTGAAGTGTCCACCACACGATTCATTTCTGTCAAGGGCATCAATAATCATGAGTTCGCCAAGTTCTAAAAAGTCAGCGATACGAAGAGCTTTTTCAAGTTCTGCATTGAGTTGGTTTTCTGTTCCTACTACTTTTACATCATTCCAAAACTCTTCACGTAGTTTTTGAACTTCTGTACGAGCTAGTTTCAAACCATCTGCATTTCTTGACATTCCACAATAATCCCACATGATGCGACCTAGTTTTTTATGGATTTCGTCAGGTGTTTGCTTTCCATTAATGCTCATTACCTTTTTGATTCTTGCTTCTACTTCTTGTTTTGCTTGTGCAAATGCTTCGTGCGAAGTATCTTCAATTTGGTAAGGTTGAGTAGCTAAGAAATCTCCAACTGTATAAGGTGCAACAAAATATCCATCTGCCAAACCTTGCATCAATGCACTTGCTCCCAAACGGTTTGCACCATGATCAGAGAAATTGGCTTCTCCAAGAGCATACAATCCATCAATGTTTGTCATGAGGTTGTAATCTACCCAAAGGCCACCCATTGTATAGTGAGGAGCTGGATAAATTCTCATTGGCATTTTATATGGGTCTTCGTTTGTGATTTGCTTGTACATATCAAACAAATTACCATATTTATCCTCTACATATTTCTGTCCATTTCTCTTGATAGCATCTGCAAAATCAAGATAAACAGCTTTTCCTGTTGATCCCACTCCCAAACCTTCATCACAAACATATTTTGCATTTCTTGAAGCCACATCACGAGGGACAAGATTTCCAAAAGTTGGATATTTTTCTTCTAAGTAATAGAAACGGTCTTTTTCTGCAATTTCACTTGGTTTTTTCTTTTTGTCTTCTGGATTGCGAGGCACCCATACACGTCCGTCATTACGAAGCGATTCCGACATCAAAGTTAGTTTTGACTGGTGGTCTCCCGAAATTGGAATACAAGTTGGGTGAATTTGAGTATAACAAGGATTTGCAAAGTAAGCCCCTTTTTTGTGCGCTCTCCAAGCTGCTGTTGCATTACACGCCATTGCATTTGTAGAAAGGAAAAATACGTTTGAATAACCACCCGTACAAAGCAATACTGCATGTCCTGCGTGTGATTCTATTTCTCCAGTTACCAAATTACGAGTAATAATTCCTCTTGCTTTTCCATCAATTTTGACGATGTCAAGCATTTCTGTACGAGTGTGCATTTCTACTTTTCCTGTCGCTACTTGACGACTAAGAGCAGAATAAGCACCCAAAAGAAGTTGCTGACCTGTTTGTCCTTTTGCATAAAAAGTACGTGAAACCAAAGCTCCACCAAAAGAACGATTATCTAACATTCCACCATATTCACGAGCAAAAGGAACACCTTGAGCTACACATTGGTCGATAATATTTACACTTACTTGTGCCAAACGGTGTACATTGCCTTCTCTTGAGCGATAATCGCCACCTTTTACAGTATCATAAAACAAACGATAAACACTATCGCCGTCATTTTGATAATTTTTGGCTGCATTGATTCCTCCTTGTGCTGCAATAGAGTGTGCTCTTCTTGGACTGTCATGGAATGTAAATGCTTTTACATTGTAACCAAGCTCTGCCAAAGAAGCTGCTGCTGCTGCACCTGCAAGACCTGTTCCGACAACGATAATTGTATATTTACGTTTGTTGGCTGGATTTACGAGACGAATATTAAATTTATGTTTGTCCCATTTTTCGCCGATTGAGCCTTCAGGGATTTTTGAATTTAGTTCTGACATAATTATTTTGTTTGTATTTTATGAGCAATACATTTTCTGTTTTGAGTTGATTTCAAATAGAATTGAAACTTTTGAAATAACCTTTAACTTCACGATACTGAATAATTTGTTTGTTCAAAAGGTTTTGATTCTAACCTTAATTTAGAATTTTTCTAAGTAAAAAACTAATTCAGTATCGTTGGTGAGTACAACGGCAAAATAAAATTATTCTGCTGTACTAACTTTAACATCTTCCCATTTTGTATCAACTTTTAAGTCTGACCAATTGGTTACTTTCCATTCTACACCTGCTTCTTCAGATATACGTTTTACTTTTTCTGTTGCTTCTTCAATGCTATTCGAAACTCCAAATTGAGCCAACATAGCTAAAGGCATAGTAGAAAATCCTACGATAAAAAGAATTGCTAGAGCTTTACTTGCAGCAGAAATAAGGGGTGTATATTTCTTGTGATTAAGACCAAGTGTTTGGAAACCACTTTGGAAACCGTGCCATAAGTGAAAACCTACTGCTAACATACTTATAAGGTACAAAGCTGCAAACCACCATACTGATAAAGTAGTACCAACAAGTGCATATAAGTTTTTGTAAGCTATTCCATCTATTTCCATCACAGGAAGATTTCCTCCAAAATGGTATCTAGCCCAAAACTGATACATGTGCATGATGATAAAAAACAATAAAATTGAGCCTAAAATCCCCATATTACGAGAAGCCCAAGACTTTTCTGCACTTCCAGCAATAGCATATCCTGTCGGACGAGCCTTTTTGTTTCGTGAAGTAAGAAAAAGTGCCACTAAAGCGTGAAGTGCAATAGAGCCATAAAGCAAATATGAAGTGATTTTGATAAGAGGAAACGTCGTCATGAAGACGGCATAAATATCAAAACTTTCACTAGCTGCTTTAATATCTGGATTCAGTAATTGAAAATTACCAGACATGTGAACAATCAGAAACGTTACCAAGAATAACCCTGTTAGCGACATCAAAACTTTTTTGCCTACGCTGCTTGTCAGGGTGCGTATAATCCAATTCATAGGAAAGTTGGTTAAGTTAATTAAAAAATTAATTAATAAGAGTTTGAAATTTACAAGAATAAAATAACAAGAAAAGAATATCTAATAAATCTTTCGTTAGTGATTTTGTTTGATGTTCTATACTTTTATCTCTTTGAGTAAACCTCATTTATATGACATGCTATAAATATACTGTTTAAAAGGCTATTTACATAGTTTTTGAGCAAATCAATAAAACATATTCAAAGGTACACTACAAAAAATAGCATTGCAATATGTAATAGTAATTTTTGCTTATTTTGAATATTTCTAAATAAAGCATTATTTCCCTCCCAAAGAGAGAAAATATATAAATAATAAAACACCTATCATTTTCAAAATTGATTGAAAACAATAGGTGTTTTTTGAAATACTTTTTTTATTCTTTTAAAAATTGGGTGCGTTTTAAGATGTCGTTTTATGAATTTTATAGTTGTAGGGAAATGGCTTGTCTTTTCCTTTCACATAGTTTTTTTCCAATTCAAAATGCTAGTTTAGGAAAAGGCTTGCCTTTTACCTACTAAAAACGATATTTTGAGATGCGCCCTAAAAATCTTCTTTACGTTCAGTTTGAATGCGTATAGATTCGTCATGAATAAGTTTGAAAATCGCTGAAACAAAATCTGGATTAATATCCATTGTTTCTGCCCATTCTGGACGGCTTTCAAACACTTTTTGCCAACGGTCTAATTGAAAAACAGGAAGGTTATTTTCTCTTTTATAATCTCCAATTTGCTTTACAAGTTCCAAACGAGCCACAAAATTTTCTACAACTTCTCTATCAATTTTATCGATTTGATTACGCAAGTTTTGTAATTTATCTGATAAACCTGCTTTTTCAAGCGTTTCTAAACTTCCTGTACGGATAATTAATTTATCCAAAATTTCGGCTAATCGCTGTGGTGTAACTTGCTGAGAGGCATCACTCCAAGCATCATCTGGGCTACGATGCGTTTCGATCATCAAACCTTCATAATTCAAATCCATTGCTTTTTGAGAAAGTGGATAAATGAGTTCTCGCTTTCCTCCAATATGACTAGGGTCGCAAAGAAGTGGTAAAGTAGGTAGTTTACTTTTTAGTTCGATAGCTAATTGCCACATCGGTTCGTTACGGTATTTTGTATTTCCATAACTTGAAAAGCCACGATGTAAAGCCGCCATTTTGTTGATTCCTGCTTGATGAATGCGCTCAATTCCTCCCATCCAAAGTGCCACATCTGGATTAATTGGGTTTTTTACGATAACAGGAATATCAATTCCTTTCAAAGAATCTGCAATTTCTTGCATTGTAAACGGATTTACAACACTTCTTGCACCAATCCATAAAATATCAACTTCATGTTTTAGAGCTTCTTCTACGTGTTCGGGTTTGGCTACTTCCGTTGTGATTAGCTTTCCAGTTGCTTTTTTGACATCTAAAAGCCATTCTAAACCAATTTTTCCGACACCTTCAAAACTACCTGGACGTGTACGAGGTTTCCAAATTCCTGCTCTCAAGACTTGTACTTTGTCATTTTTAGAAATATCTTGACAGGTTTCCATAAGCTGTTCGGGCGTTTCGGCACTACAAGGACCAGCTATAAATAATGGATTATTCGCAGTATTCCAATTTGGGTTATTGGAAAACCACGACGATAAAGGAGGAAATTTCATAAATATATAGTTATAAGTCATTTGTGAGGACACAAACAACGACGTAATTATTCTAAATTAAAATTCAAAGGTAATAAAAATGATTTTTTGAACAAAAAACAAAAAAAATATAAATCAATTATTTTTTGAACAAAAAAACTATTTTACAGGTTTGTGTTCAGCTAATTTTTGTTGTAAAGCGTATAAGTATTGCTGCACTTGCTCAGATTGTTGCGTACTGTTTTTGAAACGCTTTTTGATGAATGTATCATTGTTTAATTGTTCGGCTTGTAGCGTTTCTATGTGTTCGAAGGGAGAAAATTTCTCTTTGTCAGCATCTGATTTTTGTTTTTGTGCTTTTTTGAATTGTTCTTTAAGTTCTTGATAAACAAGAGGTTCTACTTTTGATTCTATTTCGTTCCATAAGGAAGCTGAAATTTGAACAAAAATAAGTTCTCCATTTTTATCAATAATTTTGGTTAAGTGAGCCGTCTGAAAAGCATCGTCATTTAAGTTTTTGTATTCTTTCATTATTCAATTATAAAAAAAATTAATTACCACATAAATTACCACAATTTAAACATAAATAAATAGGGCAAAACCTTTTTTTGTTCGTCTTTATTTCAACTAAACTGTATTTATCGCTTCTTGCTTTTTTATTATTTTCAAAATTTATTTCAACTATGCCAATAAAAATAAAGTATCTCCAGCTCATTACCAAACAATTAAGTGGACAAATTACTGAAAAAGAATCTCATAAGCTACAAAAGTGGCTTTCTAAAAGTCCATTAAATCAAGTTCTTTTTGCAGACCAAGAACATGTTTGGCTTTCTTTTCATAATAAAAATATTTCTGCTTAATCAATCTGAGTGTCATTGGGTGTATAACAAATTGTCCTTTTTTGGAAGGAAAAGGTTTGCCTTTTCCCTACGTAATACAAATTGACTAAGCGACACCCAAAGAGCAGCGTAGCTAATTTATTGTGCATCCGTGTCATTTTAAAGTCATTTTAAAAAGGACAAATAATTACTGAATTCTATTCTGTGTAATATTCATTTTTGTTAAAAATAAATTTGTATACAGAATCTGAAAAATGACACTCATATTGGTAAATATTTTTTATTTTTTATTTACCATAGCCGATTTTGCTTGGTCGGCAGGTAAAATCAAAACATCTGCAATATTTACATGGGCAGGTCGACTTACCACAAAATAAATCAATTCAGCTATATCTTGCGCTGTAAGTGGCGTATAATTTTGATATACTTTGTCGGCTCTATCGTCATCATTTTTGAAGCGAACTTTTGAGAATTCTGTTTCTACAAGCCCCGGTTTTACTTCGCTTACTTTTATGTTTTCTTTGAGTAAATCAATTCGCATTGTTTCGCTAAGCATCGCAACGGCTGATTTGGTAGCACAATAGACATTTCCATTAGCGTAAGAATCTATTCCTGCAATCGAACCAATATTTATAATTTGTCCTTTGTTTTTTTCTGACCTTGTTTGGTTTAATAATTTTGGTAAAAGTGCCTTTGTTACGTATAAAAGACCTTTTATATTGAGGTCAATCATGGTATCCCAATCATCTAAATTTCCTTCTTGAATGGAGGAAAGTCCGTGAGCATTTCCTGCATTATTGATGAGAATATCTATGTTTTGAAAATCCTTTCCAAGTGAATCTACTGCTTTTTGCACTTCTTCTCTATTTCGAACATCAAAAGAAAGTGTCGTTATTTTTACTTTTTTGGATAATTCTTTTTCTAGTTCTTGAAGTCTTTCGGTTCTTCTTCCACAAAGAATAAGGTCAATGTTATTGTCTGCAAAAATATGTGCTGTGGCAAGTCCAATTCCTGAAGTTGCGCCTGTGATGAATGCTATCATGTTTAATTACGAATTAAAAATTAAAAATTACGAAGTAAAATCAAAGTAGGGAAAAGGCACGCCTTTTCCTAGTAAAATTCAAAAACTGGTAACTGATTACTATTCACTGGTAACTGTAAAATTACCATTCGATTACATCGCCTAAGTTGTTCAAAAAAGGCAAGTTATCTTTGTGTATAGTCAGCTTTCCTTGGTTTGCCCAACTATCTACACGCTTTAATTCTTCAAAGTTTGGTGTATGAACAGTAAGAGGAATTTTGCGAATACGAGAATCATTTTTTTGAAAAGGAGCTTCTTCTTTCGAAGTATAAAGCAAATGCCATAAATCAGGCGAGCCACTTTGTCCGATGCATTCTATTTTATCAAAAATGTTAGATTTTTTGTGCCACTCTTTTAGTTTTAAATTGATTTGTTCGAAAAACCAAACTGTATTTTGTAAGCGAATGCGAGAACCCAAACGAGATTTTCCTTTTGAATTCAAGTGTTTTATTTGTGATTTTCCTTGTTTTTTTCTGACCATATATGCCGTAATTGCTTTATGATAAACTAGCTGACCTTCCTCAAAATACCCTAAAGAAGCATAACCTGCTTGAATCAAAATTAATAAATATGGTTTTGGTAAAAATGAAATTTTATCAGAATAATCTGAAAGGCAAAGTGTCTTTTGTTCATCTTCTTTTTTGGGAAGTGTGGGAAAAGTAAGTGGCACACGAAAGTCAAAGGTTTTTTCCCCTTCTGAATTTGCGCCATACAAAACACCTTTTTTAGGGTCAGAATCGAATAAAACATCATCTTCTTTTTGGTTTAAAGAAGATAATCGTTCTATTAAATCTATCGAATCTGAATAATTCATTTTTTATTACTCTTCCTTTTTAAAATCGTCTTTCAAAATCTTTTCTGCAAAGGTAGTTGTAGGGTGCATAACAAATTAGCTACGCTGCTCTTTGGGTGTCGCTTATTCAATTTGTATTACGTAGGGAAAAGGCTTGCCTTTTCCCTACAAAAAACGACAATTTGTTATACACCCGTAGTTGTATTGTCTTCTTTTTTATTTTTTAAATTTTCAGTTTCTTTTGTTTCAGTTTCTTCTGTATTTTCAATTTCTGTTTTATTATCATCTCTAATTTCGTCTTTTAAAGCCTTTTCAACTTCCGTTTCTACTACTTCTTCTTTTGGAAAGAAACGTCTTTGCCAAATTAAGATGATACAAACGCCAATAAAAATAGCTGCATCGGCGATATTGAAAATCGGAAAGAATGAATAATGCGAACCTCCAAAATAAGGAATGCTTTCTGGAAAGTATCCCGAAGCAATATCAAAATAAAACATATCAATTACCTGCCCATGAAACCAAGGATAAAAATGTGGTTGATCGCCATAAAAAGGAACAGCATTTCCTTGTATAAAAATACCATAAAAAGTAGAATCTACAATATTCCCAAATGCACCACCCAAAATCAAAGCCATACTAAAAACAAAACCTTTTGGGGTATCACGCAGCGCAGCACGAGCCATCACATAAGCAATGCCTATTCCTGCAAAGATTCTAAAGATAGTCAAGATAAGTTTTCCGTAGTCAGAACCTAATGTAATGCCAAATGCCATTCCGGGGTTGAGTGTGTAGTGAAGTTTGAACCAATCGCCAAAAATCAAAATATCTTCGCCCAAAGAAAGCGTAGAATGAATGTATAGTTTGAGGGCTTGGTCGATAAGAATTACGCCTAGCGCAATGAGAAAATAAGGTAAGTATTTCATGGTTTTTTAGAAAATCAAAAAGTAATTTGGCATTTTTTCTAAATCTAATTCGAAAATCAAAAAAATGATTCTACTAAATTAGCTCAAAATTAGATTCTAAAAAATGAATTCACAAATTTATTAAAAAAGCAGCGTTTAATTGGTAAGACTTAACAAGTTTTAGCGACTAGAGTTATTAATTCTTACAAAAAGTAGGATTAAAATGAGCAAAATAAAGGCAAAATAAGATATTTTATCACGTTTTGAATTGAGTAGAGTTAGCTAAGAATTTTAATTTTAGTAATTTTGCAGCCTTATTCAGTAATACCTTTTTGGTGTGTGAGATAAAAAACGATTTATTCAAAGTTACATTTATCAATCAAATTCATTATGCAATTTAAAAGTATATATCCTTTAGGAATATTTTCAGTCCTTCTTTTTTTGAGTAGCTGTTCCGATTCTTCCAAAATCAAAGGCGAATGGGTACGTTCGGATTATAAAAGTACCCTAAAAATAACAGATGAAAAAGTGATTTTTGATAACATTACAGAAAGAGAGTATGAAGTAGGTGAAAATACATTGAAAGTAATAGCCTACGGAATTGCAACTGATTATCAGTTTGATTTTAAAGGCGATACACTTGTTTTGACCAAAGGTACTTCTGTGCAAAAATTCGTTCCAAAAGATAAAGTAAGTTCGGATGAAGAACAAATAAAAGTTCTCTTGACTCCTCAAGTGGAAAAAATGTTTGAGAAAAAAATAGCTAATCTAACACTAGAAAAAGAACATTGGGGAGACTTAAAAGAAAAAATAACTTTACAAAAAGTACCTTCTATTCCTGATGATGAATGGGTATATTCGTCAGAAATTACTTTTGAAGATAAAATGACTCCTCCAGCAACTATTTTTGTGCGAGCAGGAAGAGATAAATCTGGTGTTTTGAAACCAGCGTGGACTGAAATCTTAGAATCTAGTACACGACGTTATTTAATAAATGGAATGGGAATTCCTGCTGAAAAAGTAGATTTAAAACCTACAGGTGGAAATGGGTATGATGTAACTGTTACAACAAATGATGGTAGTACATTACCTATTCTTTTAGACCCACAAATAGGTGTTCTTCCAAGACAAGATGAGAGTTCTATTTCTACTTATTTTCAATATTCTTTACAAAAAAAGTATGGTAAAGATCTTATCAAGCGTGTAGATTTAAAACAAGATGATGTTTTTTATAAAGGAACGGTTACATTGTCCAATGGTACTCAAATTCCGACTACCTATTCTAAAGTAAAAGGACTAGATTTTACAGAATTAGACCAAAAAACGAAAGAAGCACTAGGGCAAGGAATGATAGAAAGTGAATTGAATGTAGAATTGGAATGGCAGGAAACTGAAATAGTAGGCGATTTATTAAAGATGACTTTTCAGACTGCTGTAGAAGAAAAGTTAGTAACTTATGTAGATGTTATGCGTGGTTGGTATCCTGAAAATACACTTACTTCACTTTCTACAGCTACTCGTTATCGTATTCAAAAGAAAGTAGGTAGTACAAATAAAGTAGGTTCTGTAATTTTGGCACAGCGTTCACAAGAAAGATACGAAGGAACAGTAGATTTTGCTTCTGGAAGTGTAGAGCGTATCATTGTTGAGCATACAGGAACTGGTTTTAGTTGGCGTGCAGCAACAGAACAAGACAAATATTTAAAATAGAATTTTGTTTTATTACATAAATAAACCCTAAAAGTCAGATTATAAAATCTAATTTTTAGGGTTTTGTATTTTGAAGGAATTAGAAATTAATTTATCAACTAATTTGCCAAACTTACAGCCTTTCCAAAAAGAGTAGCCGAAGTACAATCATTGACAGCTACATTTACATACTGTCCTTTTTCATAATTTTCTCTTGGGAAAACAATAACTTTATTATCTGTCGTTCTGCCTTGTAAATCTTTATCAGAACGTTTTGATTCTCCTTCTACCAAAACTTTGTGCGTTTTGCCTATCAATCTTTGATTACGAGCCAAAGAATGTTTTGATTGAAGCTCAATGATTTCACTAAGACGTTTTTTCTTTACATCCATTGGAATATCATCTAAATATTTCTTTGCAGCCAAAGTTCCAGGGCGTTCAGAATAGAAAAACATATACGAATAATCGTATTTTACATATTCCATCAAAGTCAATGTTTCTTGATGTTCTTCCTCTGTTTCAGTACAAAAACCTGCAATCATATCCGAACTAATGGCGCAATCTTCTCCCAAAATTCTACGGATTGCATCTACTCTGTCAATATACCATTCACGAGTATAAGTACGGTTCATGAGTTTCAAAACTCTACTATTTCCACTCTGAACAGGCAAATGAATGTATTTACAAATATTTTCATATTTTGCCATGACATGAAGAACGTCGTCTGTCATGTCTTTTGGGTGCGAAGTTGTAAAACGCACTCTTAGAGTTGGGTCAACTTGAGCGACCATTTCCAAAAGTGTAGCAAAGTTTTCGTTTCTTACTTTTTCTCCTGTTTCTTTTTCAAAATTCTCTGCTCTTATTGTTCTCGGTACATTTGTCCATTTATAGGAATCTACATTTTGTCCTAATAAAGTAACTTCTTTGTAGCCTTCTTTTACTAAGTCTTTAATTTCTTGTACAATCGAATCAGCAGGACGACTTCGCTCACGTCCACGAGTAAATGGCACAACACAAAAACTACATACATTATCACACCCTCTCATAATCGAAACAAAAGCAGAAATTCCATTACTATTCAGACGAATAGGCGAAATATCAGCATACGTTTCTTCTCTTGAAAGCAAAACATTAACAGCTTTTTGTCCGTCATCTACCGAACCGACCAGTTTTGGTAAATCACGATACGCATCAGGACCAGCTACTAAGTCGACGATTTTTTCTTCTTCTAAAAATTTGTGTTTCAAACGCTCTGCCATACAACCCAAGACACCGACCATCATTTCAGGTTTGCGTTTTTTGAGTCCGTTGATATGAACTAAGCGTTTACGAACGGTTTGTTCGGCTTTTTCACGAATAGAGCAGGTATTTAGGAAAATCAAATCAGCATCTTCTGCTGTGTCTGTTGTTCCAAAACCGTGTTCTTGCATGACGGCAGCCACAATTTCACTATCAGCAAAATTCATTTGGCAGCCATAACTTTCGATGTAGAGTTTTCGCTGTCCTTCTTTGGCAGTATTAGCTGTTTTTTTGACGGTTTCGCAAGGTTCGTGTATAGCTTCACTTGCGTTGGTGTCAATGATTTCGATATCAGCAATTAATTTATTCATTTTGAATGTTTTTTATCTTTTTAATTGTCCCTTTTACTGAATTCGTTTATTTAAAATTCAGCTTTTTCTAGCAACTTACAAAGATAATGAATTAGTTTTTATTTGTTGGAATAAAATTTTTTTGGGTGCATCTCAAAATGTCGCACTACAAAAAAAACAGATTAATTGTGTCGGTCTGACCTTATTTTAACCACTTAGGTCAGTATCGAAGGTCAGACCGAATCCAAAAATTTGAGATGCACCCAAATTAAAAATAGTCTTTTAATTTGTTTAAAACAGATTAGATATAGTTTTCGGTCTGCTCTAAAGAGACTGACCTAACTTAATCAAGGTCAGACCGATAGGTCAGTACCGATATATAAGCACACTATAACTAACTGATAATCAATGAATATAATTCCGAGTTCACGTTAATTAGGACAGGTTGCTTAAAAACCTAACTATTAGCTTTCAATTTGGAGAAATAAGATTATGCCATCACTTTTTCCTTCTGCATCATCTCAACAAATTGGTCAAAAAGATAACGAGAATCATGAGGGCCGGGAGAAGACTCTGGGTGATACTGAACTGAAAAGGCTTTTTTGTTTTTAAAACGAATTCCTGCAACACTTTTATCATTTAAGTTTTTGTGAGTTTCTACAATTTCGTCTTGTTTGTTTAAAAGCTCTCTATCCACACCAAAACCGTGATTTTGAGATGTTATTTCACAATTTCCTAACTCTAAATTCTTAACTGGATGATTAAGTCCTCTATGTCCGTTGAACATTTTATAAGTAGAAAGTCCACCTGCAAGAGCTAAAATTTGATGCCCTAAACAAATTCCAAAAATGGGTTTGTCTAGTTCTAAAAGTTCTTTTGTTGTTTGAATTGCGTAATCCATTGCAGCAGGATCACCCGGTCCATTAGAAAGAAAAAAACCAGTTGGATTGAATTCTAAAAGTTCTTTTACAGAAGTTTTGGCAGGAAATACTTTGCAAAAAATACCTCTTTGTGCTAAACTTCTCAAAATATTAATTTTGATTCCCAAGTCCAAAACAGCTACTCGTATTTCTGAATTTTCATCACCAACTGTATAAGTTTCTTTTGTCGTAACTTTAGATGAAAGTTCTAAACCATTCATATCAGGCACTTCTGAAAGTCTTTTTTGAAGTTCTTCATTTGTCAAATCTTCTGATGAAATAATGGCATTCATTGCACCTTTATTACGGATATGACGTACCAAAGAACGAGTATCCACTTCTGCAATTCCTGTAATATTTGCTTTTTCTAAGTAATCTTGAAGCGAACTATCAGCCGTAGAACGAGAATGAAGGTCTGAAAAATTACGAACTACAAGACCATTTATTTTGACACTTGCAGATTCATTTTCTGCATCTATTGTTCCATAATTACCGATATGAGAACTTGTATTGATGACAATTTGTCCAAAATAAGAAGGGTCGGTATAAATTTCTTGATAGCCTGTCATTCCTGTATTAAAACAAATTTCGCCACCTGTTGTACCTATTTTTCCAATGGCGATACCTTCATATTTTGTTCCGTCTTTCAGCAATAAAACTGCTTTTTTGTGATTTTCCATAGTTCGTTTTAGATTCGTTTTAGATTCGTTTTAGATTCGTTTTAGATTCGTTTTAGATTCGTTTTAGATTCGTTTTAGATTCGTTTTGGATTCGTTTTGGATTCGATGTTTCGTTATACGATGAAGTGAAATTCAAATACGCAAAAGTACAAAAAAATCCATTACCGTCTTGAAAAATCAAAAAAGTAATGGATTTAATTAAATTATCATGTAGGGAAAAGGCACGCCTTTTCCTAGGGTAGTGATTATCTATTTAGCCAAAGCCATCAACAAATCTTGTTGTGTAATAATATGTACATTTTGGTTTGCATCACGCACCAAAAGCGCGGGATTATCTTTATTTATTAGCGATGAGAGTACATCAACCGTATTATTCATCGAAACAAAAGTAAACGGACTATCCATAATATCTTTTACTGGCATATCTTTCAGCGCAGGATTATCGATAAGTTTTGCAAGCGTTTTTGAATCTATAAGACTTCCTACAATATGTTCTTTTTTTGTATCACTAACAGGAAGTTGAGAAATCCCTTCTTTATTCATCATTCTGACAGCTTCTCCTACTTTCATATTTTCATCGATAACGAACAGTTCTGAATGACCATTTTTGCTTTGAATAATATCGGCAGCCGTTGCAAACTCTCTTTCTAAGAATCCGTGGTCTTTCATCCAATTGTCATTGTAGATTTTACCCAAATAACGAGTTCCGTGGTCAGGCAAAATAACTACCATTACATCGTCTTCTTTTAGGTTTTCTCTAGCATATTCCAAAGCTCCAAAAACAGCAGAACCACACGACCAACCTACAAAAAGACCTTCTTCACGAGCCAATCTTCTTGTCATGATTGCGCTATCTTTATCTGTAACTTTTATGAAATGGTCTATCAAATCCATTTCTACATTTTCTGGCAAAATATCTTCTCCAATTCCTTCTGTAAGGTATGGATAAACTTCTTTTTCATCAAAAATACCTGTTTCTTTTAGTTTTTTGAAGATAGAACCATACGAATCTACACCGACTGTTACAACATTAGGATTTTGTTCTTTCAAATATCTTGATGTTCCACACATCGAACCACCTGTTCCTACACCTGCTACATAATGCGTAATTTTTCCGTCTGTATCCCTCCAGATTTCAGGAGCAGTACTTTCGTAATGTGCTTGTTGGTTTGACTTATTATCGTATTGGTTTGGATAAAATGAATTTTCTATCTCTGCATTTTTACGTTTTGCAACTGAATAATACGAACGAGGGTCTTCTGGAGAAACATTGGTAGGACAAACAATAACTTCTGCTCCTAAAGCACGCAAAATATCAATTTTTTCTTGTGATTGTTTATCAGAAACCGTAAAAATACATTTATAACCTTTTGCAATGGCAGTCAAAGCCAATCCCATTCCTGTATTTCCAGAAGTTCCTTCAATGACAGTTCCCCCTGGTTTTAATAATCCTGCTTTTTCGGCATCTTCAATCATTTTTAGACCAATACGGTCTTTCATAGAATTACCTGGATTGAGGTATTCTACTTTGACCAAAATTGTTCCCTTGATTCCTTTATTTACATTGTTTAGTTTTACAAGTGGCGTATTGCCTACTGTGTCGATGATGTGATTGTAATAACGCATAGTTATTTTTTTATGTTTTTTAAGTGTTTTTGCTGTGTCATTTATACAGAAATTGAAGTATTGCAAAGGTAGGAAAAAAAATACGTATCAGTAATTAGTGAAGGGTAATTAGGTGATTTTTAGCTTATTTCTTTTTGTATTGAGTTTTTTTGTTTGCAAAGATAATCATTGTATATCGGTTTTAAGTTCTGTTTTACGCAAACTAAAGTTTACGGTACTGTTGAACTCACTCTAAAGAGTAAGCTACTTTTTGATCACTCTCAAATACAATTTTTCCACCTGTTCTCTAGCCCAAGGCGTTTTACGTAAAAATGTCAAGCTAGACTTTATAGAAGGGGTGTTTTTAAAACAGTTGATATTTACTTCTTTAGCCATTTTTTCCCAGCCTTGTTTTTCTACTAAGGTTTCTAAAATATCGGTTAATTTTACTCCGTGTAAAGGGTCGTTTGACTTACTACTAGATTTATTTTGAGATTGGTCATTATTGGTCATTGTTTTATCCGTTTTATCGTCCATTTTTTGTGAGATTTTGTAGTTGTTTTTTTATTCTATCCAAAAATAGAAAAATAATTGTGATAATTTTTAGGAAAGGCTTTATAAAATCTAGTTTTCAACGAGGCACAAATAAAATAATAAATACGCCAATTATACACACTCCTGCTCCTACAATGTCCCATTTATCAGCTGTTTGATGTTCTGCAAAATACAACCAAAACAAAGAAGATACAATATAAATACCACCATAAATGGCATACGCTCGTCCTGCAAACTCAGATTGAACTTTTGTAAGTAGAAAAGCAAAAATTACCAATGAAAAAGATCCAAAGAGTAACCAAAATGACGTTTTGTTTAATTTAAAATAATTCCAAAAGGCAAAACATCCAAAAATTTCGAAAAAAGCAGCAGCTATGTAAATTAAAAGGTCTTTCATTTTATTTATATATTTTTTGTATCTATTCTTTTATATACAAATACAAGGTATTTATTTAATTTAAGACTTCATTACTTTATCGCAAAGAATTATAAATAACTCAAGTTGTGAAGTATAGGTATTTTAGCCTTTTTAAGTAGTCAGACACAATTATACTAACTTTTTTGTATCTTTGTCCTATGCAAGGAAAAAAACGTTTTATTACTCTTACGAGTGAGCAGGAAACTGCTCTCCAATTAGGCTGGAAAACAGGC
>Ga0100378_1002164_pt1 | contig 19808 bp, 27 predicted proteins | sample CryGeymeta201502_FD_81535 | JGI IMG/M metagenome (GOLD analysis project Ga0100378, IMG submission 81535) | Groundwater microbial communities from Crystal Geyser aquifers in Utah, USA - Crystal Geyser metaG 2015-02 | ecosystem: Environmental > Aquatic > Deep subsurface > Groundwater | place: USA... | reverse complement strand
TTTGGGACTTTGTATCAGACACATCATAATTAGGGTTTTCATAAATAGCCTCTTTTGTTGTTTCGGCTGGTTGTTTCTTCTTTATAAACGCAAAACTAGATTTTTTCTTACTATCAGTATTTAAACTGTTTTGACTACTTTGGTTCTGGGGTTCGTTTTCAACATTCTTATTATGACTATTACTGTTATTATCTGTTTCTGGAATAACTTGATTGTAATTCTCTTCAGCTACTGAGTTTTCTTTTATACTTTGACTTGTTGTATTTGGATACATGTCTAACTTATTTAAAGCATTTGAAAAATTAGAATCACTTTTTCTCTCTTCGTCATATTTAATTATATTGTATATGTCATTGTCGTTTGTTTGAAGAGGTAGATTTAGTACAGTGTTATTAGGAATATTTAATATATTGTTATTTTGTTGATTTAAATTAGAATTACTAGTACTTTGTTGTGGATTATTTATAGAAGTATTTGATTGAGGATTAGTTTTCTTAATAAAACTAAATCCCTTTTTCTCTGGGATTGGATTAGTAGTTTGGATAGGTTGAGTAATGTTTAAATTTAATGGATTTGATTGAACAGGTTGGTAAGTTTCAACCTTTTCAGTCTTTTCTGTCAATGAATTTGAAACTTGAGACATTGTTTCACTTCTTTCATTTCTATCAACTACAGATTGATTATCTTTTTTCTTAATAAAGCTGAATCCTCCAGTTTTCTTACTTTTGTCAGACTAAACTTAATTTTAAATATTATTACATTTTGATTACTCATATTTACTTATAAATAAAAATAAAAGAATAATAATTTATATTATTTTATATTAATATGATGTATAATAGAATTTTCTGAATTTTTAAATAAGCTCAATTAAAATATTAAAATGTCTGTAATTGTATATATTATATTAATATTATTAATTATAATTATTTAAATTTAAATAATATGAATAATCAAAACAACAAGAATAATTACTTCAGTGATTATTTTAGCGAATCAAATATTGAAAAGTATTCAAAGGCAAAGTTTTCCGATGTAGTAGATTATGACAATGACACAAATATAGCTAATTTCCATAATAAAGACCACTATCATCAATATCCACAGTTTCAACAATATCAACAATTTCCGCCTATTAATGATCAAGAATTTAAACTATCTCGATTAGATAATGCAAGAAATATAATGAAATCAAAAAAGAATTTAAATGAAAGTAATAATAATAGTAATATTGAAAACACTATTCCATTAAATAAAAAGCCTTTACAACCTAATAAGAATCAAAATAATATGATGCATCAGTATAATAATTTAAATAATGCTAATAATAATGCTATTACTAATGTTAATAATAATGCTTATAAGTTTAAAACTGAAAACTTTAATTTTTCCTTTAATAAAGTTAGTAAAGATATAGAAGATACAGATATAGTAGCGAGTTTAGAAAGTGCTCAAAGTTTCGATCAGAAGCATAGAGGCTATAAAATAAGACAGATAGAATCGAATGATAATTTTTTTGTTTTGGAGTATACATTTTCTGACTTACAAATAAATAATAACTCTATTATTGCTCAGTTTTGTTTAAGTATAAAGAGAGACAATAGAGACGACATTGGGAAAGATATTGATAATAAAGATAATAATTTTGTAGATTATATTCCTAAAATAATAAATTGTGTTCTTGACAAAACAGAAGAATTATTAAAAGAAGAAATAGACATACATAAAGATGACATTCCAAAACTAATTACTATATTTTTAAATAAGCTTTATTTTAATAAATAATTAATTATAAAATGATATAATATAAATACTTTTTAATATCTTCTTTAAATAATACTTTCTATTTATAATAATCATTAAATAAATTATTTAAATTATCATACAATAATGTCACACTCAAAGCTGAAAGAATATTAAACCCCATTCTCATCGATAAACCAGAAAAGTATAATTTCTTAATTCCATCTTCGTAATAAACAGTTTTTAATCCATGAATTAATCCTTTATATTTTAAAGAAGTACTAGTCTCATTATTGGCTAAATGGTTAGTAGTAAGTGTTTGAGTAAGAATTTTTGTAGCGACAACATCGAGTGGTTGTGTAATGAAAGTTCCGAATATCGTGCATAAAACTAAATTTGCGAAAATATTATTAAATGTCGATTTAATTTCATATTTTGAATAATCAAAGAAATACGAATAATTAACTTGATGTCCTAACTTCTCTTTCATTTTAATATATTGCTGAATTTCTTCTAAATTATATTTAAGCCTCGGCGAATGATCAACAATTAAAAAGTTTAAAAAGCATCCTAGAGTAACTAACCTAAAACTACACTCTCTTATAATTAAAGGTATATACGCTCTAAACATAATTTTTGTAACGTTGAACATACTAATATTTTTATTTTGTATATGAAACATCTGAATACGTTGTTTTCTTGCTTCAAACGGAAGTAGTACTGTTATTTTTGAAAGATCAGATATTAAGTAGCTCGCTAACATTTTAAGTTTCCAATTAAAACTTTTAAGGTAAGTTTTAAGTTTAGAATCTTTATTACTTGGCTTACCAAAAAGATGTAGTAGTAATATTTCATTTGTTAGTATAAAAGTATATCCAGCGAAGAAGCCGCCGAGTCCTCCAGAGACTACACCGGATATGAGACCTATAATAAATTTATTAATTAATATATTAATAGATGATGGTGTTATTAGTAGGTATATTATGTATTAATAAGTGATATTATTCTAGTTTAGTGTATTTTAATTACTTTTTTCATTGATTTTATTTTCATGGAATTTTGATATATCGTGAAACATTGATTTTGCTTGAATTCTAACTTTTATTGTATCGAAAATATGTAAAACAACATTGTTTATGAATTCTACTCCCCCCATTGTGATTAATTTACTATTTCTAAAAAATATGTTATCAAATTTATTAAAGATTTTCATTTTTTGTATTCGAGTGAATGATTTTTTTTCTTTGTCACGAAGAAACTTTTCAAATTTAACATTTCTATTTGATAGTTTTTCTTCATTTTTATCCATAATAAAAATGATTAATATATTAATATAATAATTTTAATACTTAATATATTAATATATTAATATATTTAATATTACTTAATAATATTTTTGTGTTATTTCGTTGTTACAATAAATAATTTTTTTTTATAATTATTTATTCTTATTAGTATATTATTTTAATAGGAGAATTTATTTAGTTTATTAAATAAAATGCAAGAGCAAAACAAAACCACATTTTCATTTAAAGTAATCAATGAAGATTCCAAATATTTCATATTTTTAAACCAAAATAGTACATTAAAAGAGTTGCTACATGAAATTACTTTAATATTACCTCCTGATTTGAGTATTAATAATTTTGAATTAATTATATCAAATCATGGTGAATTTTCTAGTAATGATTTAAGTATTAAATTGGATTCACTTGAATTAAATATAAATCAAGAACATTTAATTTTCTTACAAAATAAAAAACATCCTGAACACAAATGGAATACTTACTGCACAAAGAAAATAATAAAAGATAACAATACCCCTCAAATTGTATATTCAGTAAACAATTTATTAGTTTGTTTTGCATGTAGATATTACTGCAATCATGATAAAAAATACAATACCATTCTAGATCATAAAGACCTAACTACTACATGCCAATGCAATGACTCTACTTGCTTATTCAAAAAATGCACTGATGTAACAGACGAACAAACTATAAAATCTAACAAGGATTCAATAGTGTCCTTTCACGAAATGTTAAACTATTTGAGTTTTAAAAAGTTTTTAGACGTTAATGATAAAACAAGTAGAATATTTAGTTTTAAACAGTCAGCAAAATTTTGCCTTCAACGAATTAATTTTTATGAAGAATCTGAAATACAGAAAGAGGTCTTATCAATAGTTCCTTTACAATCATTACATGAAAAAGCATTAATAAATTCAAAAACTAATAACACTGATTATAAAGATGAGTTAGTTAAATCATTGTTACAATGGTATAAATCGGACTGTATGACTTGGCTTAATTCACCAAAATGTACAAATTGCAATGAAAATACAATTTATCACGATACAAATCCACCAACTATACAAGAAGCCAAATACGCTGCGATAAGAGCAGAAGTTTATATATGTAATAAATGTTCAAATCTTTACAGATTTCCAAGATATAACAACCCAGCTATAATCTGTCAAACAAAATTTGGAAGATGTAGTGAGTATGCTAATTTATTTGGGAGTATACTAAGAGCTTTAGATTATGATGTTAGGTTTGTTGATAATTTTGAAGACCATGTATGGAATGAATACTGGTCGCAATCACTGCAAAAGTGGATTCATGTTGATTCCTGTGAAAATGCATGGGATACTCCGTTGATGTATGAGCAAGGATGGGGAAGAGTAATGTCATTTATAGTTGCTAGCTCGATATATGGAATTTATGATGTTACTAAAAGATATATTAAGACTTGGAGTGTTTGTGAAGAAAGAAGAACTGAACGAGAAGTAAGTAGCATGATTAATAACATATTGGAGTGTAATAAGATTATTAGAATGAATTTTAGTAATGAGAAATTAGATTTGATAAATAAGAGAGATATTTTAGAGGTTAATTATGACTTTGATAAAGTTAAGTTATTAAAAGAGGAAGAAAAGATAGGAAGAATATCGGGAAGTGAAGAATGGAGACTTGAAAGAGGAGAGTATAAGAAATAAAACAACAATGAACTAAGTACTAATTACTAAGTGAAAATTTAAATTAAAAAAACCTTTTTAATCCAATAAACTTATGTTTTCAATTACAAATAAAATACTTAGCCAATATTATTTTAAAAAGTTTAACATAAATAAAAGCATATTATTTCATATTAATAAATTCTCTAAAATATTATATTCTGATATTTTATCGCATTATATAATATAACTATAAATAATTTATATTTAGTCTAATATATAATATTATTATATTTTTACGAGGAAACAATATGAAATTATCAAATAATATAAAAGTGTCAGTAAACAAAGTTCAAGGGCGAAGAATATCAGAAGAAGAGATAGAAAAAAGAGAAAAAGAAAACGAATTAGACTTTAACGATTTCTTAATAGTTGAATCGTCTTATCGGTATTATAAAGTTGAATAACTTTCAGTTTTGTAATTTTATTTATTATATCTCTACTAAGTTTATGTAGCGGTATGCACTGGGTTGCATTTTCTGCTTTTAATGATAGCTTTAAGACTAACTACGAATTAAATAATTTTCAAGGAGATTTACTAACAAATATTTTTTACATTGTTTATCCTTTTGTTTATCTACCTTCTTCGTATATAATCGATCATAAAAGCGTTAAAAAAGCAGTAATAATATATTTTTAATGATATAATTAGATTTATCTAGCATCAGCCTTAACTATAATAGGTGGAGTATTAAAAATGGGTATTAACTCAAGTATTGCATATGCTTTTCTAGGACAGTTCTGCATTGCTTTTGCTCAACCATTTATTCTTAATTCATTAGCGAAAATAGTTTCATACTGGTTTAGAGTAGAAAGAGTAAAATAATTTAAAAATAATAGTAGAGAGTATTAGCAACGACTATTTTATATATGGCAAACACATTAGGAGTTATAATAGGATTTTTATTACCAAGCTTATACTTTGAAAATCCTTCTCAAATGCCGGTAGACGAATACAAAAATACTATGGCTAACTTCATATTCGTAAAAGGAGTTATTTCGATATGTGTTTGTTGTTTGTGTTTCCTATTTATGGAAGAAAAGCCTAAAGTACCTCCAAGGTAATAATATTAATATTAAGAGAGTTATACTTACTTATATTAAATTAATAACTTTATAACTTTTTATATTAATAATTATATAGCATTTTATATCATTTTAGTATATCACAATCCACTCGTGAAGTTTCTTCTCAACCAAAAATATCCTTCTTTTCAAGCATTAAATCTATAATGAAAAATGGAAACTTTTTAAAACTAAGTATTGCAACTACATGCACTTTAGGATGTTTCAATATTTATATAGTTATTATTAATTCTTACTTTTCTCATTACGGACTTACATCTACTGAAATTAATATAATATCAATTGTTTCATACTCACTAGGTTTAATCGGATCAATTGGATTAAGCATTATTGCAGATAGAACTAAAAAATATAGACTTATTTTGATTATATTAAATATAATATTGGTAATTACACAAGTTATAATGACAATTTTGATGGAAATAATAAAAGGGCATAATTCGTACTTTGCTATAATATTAATATCTTACGGAGTTACTGGATTTACTTTATTATCTATAGTTACTATAAGTATTGACTTTGCCTGTGAAATAACATTTCCTATTGGAGAGTCAATGTCAGTTGGATTTATGATATCATGCTCTAGAATATTGGGAGTTGCTGCAGTATTATTATTATAATAATCATTAATAATATAATTAAATCAATATAGATATTTAGCTTTGATAAGCTGTTAGAAGATATGACAGGGAAAGCGTTTTTACCAAATAGTATAACATGTGTGTTATTTACTACTGCTCTTGTGTTTTACTTTTTGTTAACAGGTATGAAATATATTAATACTCTATAATATTTCAATAATTTACTATGTTTATTTTTTTAGAAAACTTTGTTAGACTTAATGAAGACACAAATTTCAAATTTAGAGAAGGATTGTTACAAGTTGAAAATAGTAGTCTGAATATAAAGTAACATAATTTATTATTTAAGGAATGATATATAATAATGTAAATAGTAATAATAGCTTATAATGCCTAATTTTGACATACCTTTTTGATTGTTTTTGACTAATAAACTCTCTATGATAAAATAAAGTTTATTTAGAAGTTAATTAAAATATAAAATTATATATAAAAGTTTAAATATTTTGTTGCAATTAATATTATTTAAATTTTAAAACTAATTATACACAAATATTTATTTAAAGTAAACTAAAAATCGAGCATTGGGTCATAATTATCTTCTTCATTTGATAATTTATTTGATCGATTTGAATTATTACCATTAGAGTTCTTATAATTAGGAGTATTATTCCTATTACTTTCTTCTATCCCTCCATTTTTTACTATTTGTATTAAAGCTTTATCATAACAATTTGTTGAGCAATACCATTTATTCGCAAGAACATCTCCACTACATTTATCAAAAACTTTTTTACAGACTGAGCAATTAACCTAATAATTAATATAACAATAACGAACTTACATAGATATCTCTTTCTTTAAACTTTTCAACACAATCAACAGAACAAAATTGCTAAAAACAAATTAAATAATAAAAATTACCTTTCCATATATAATTTTATCTTCAATTACTTTATCCTTTTTAATAACTTTATAACAATTCCAACATGATATTTTCTCTCCTAATGGGGTTGACATCGGATCAGTACCTGACTCTCCGAACGGCATATTATTTTCAAATAAGAAGTTCGACTCGCCTAGACTATATAAAATACTTTTTTTAGGCTGGACAGGAACTGCCTGTACTTTGTCTCCCTGTGTATTTTCTACATTATAACCATATTTATCTTTATCTTTATCCTCGTCTTCTTCTTTTATTGTATTTAACGATGACTGTATTAATTTTTCCTTTTCTTTCTTTTGATACTCGTCTACTTTATCTTTTTTCTTCTTATCATCTTTTTCCATTTGTTTATTAAAATTAGTTAAACTTGAATTAAAATCATTTTTTGGTTTAGTACTTCCAGTTCGAAATTCTTGTACTGCTTCTTGAAATAATCTGCGTTGTTCCTCTTCGTCGTAAAAGTCTTGATTTTTACTTACATTACTCTTTAAGTCCTCTGTTCCAACTCCACTCTCAGGATTTCCTCCTGTATTATTATTATACATTTCCTCTAATAACTTTTTAGAACTTGTTTTCATTTCCTTTACTTTATTTAATATTTTTGCTTTAGACCCACCTTTTATTTTCATTTCGTCCAAATGTTTTTCTTCGATAAGGAAGATAGCTTGCATATCTAAAAATTCGTGCTGAATAAAAGTATTAAAGTATTTTTTGTGAAGGTTGATAGATTCTAAGAAATTATATACTTCGTAATACTCTTCACATAAATTATTTCCAAATAAATTATTATATTTATCTTCATTAACAACTTCGTTAAAATTTGTGTCATCAAAGTCTCCAAATAAACTTTTACTTAATATATTACTGTTGTCTAATTCATTTTTTTCTAAGTCGTTTTTAAGAATGTCCATCGCTTTATTACTGTTTGTTTTTTTGCTTGGTGGATTTATTTTATTATCATTATTTTTAACACTTGTGCTAATAGTTATATTATTTTCGCAGTTGATTTCTATTTTTTCTTTCTTCATAGTAGTTTTGGACTTGCGGAAGTCTGAATCATCTTGTATACTTTTATCTAATTTTAAATTGTCTTTAATGTCAACATTTGAAATTTTAATTGAATTTGTGATTGAATTTGTATTAATTTTATTATTTGCTACAGTTAAGTTTGTTAAGTTGGTTAAATTTGTAAAGTTCGAATTTGAATTTGTATTAGAAGCGTTAGATAAAATATTATCCATCAGCCTCTTGTGAGGGTCTTCTGTTAGCTGAATGTTAGGTATGGTCTTAACCTTTGCTGATGATTTATTTCTTTTAAATTTAACATCATATTTTTCTAATTCTTTCAATTTCATATCTTCTTCCTTTCTTATTTTTTGTCTCTCTAATTTATCCAATTTATCTTGCATATCAACTGGTTTTAAACTTGGCTTATTTTTATTTAATTTGTTATTTAGAATAGCCAAATCTTTATCTGAATTTAAACTTATTTTATTTCTATAATTTACATTTCGGTTATCGGTTTAGTTGATGTACTTGCTGTTGAATATAATTTTTCAAGTACTTTTAATTCTTCTTCCTATTTAAAAGAGTAATTTTATAATTAATTTTAATAGTTTTGATTACTTTTTGCTTCATTTCTTTTTCCAAAAAGTCTGATGGTTTCTTTCTATTTTTTATTAATAAATTTAAATGAATAGTATGTATTATTATAAGATTAACTTACTTTTTTGTTGTTAAGTCTAATTTATTTGTTGTATTGAAAGATGTAACACTTTTATTAGAAACATTTTTTTTACCTACATTACTCATTTATTCTAAATTAAAAATTATAATTATTAATTATTTAGTAAAATTGTAAAAATTTTATATAATATATTCTATATAAAATACATAAAATAATAATATGTTTAATATAATAAAACAAAACTTATTTATTGTTTACTTAATTGATATATACACATACAATATAGTTACAAAATTAATTTAATAAAATTAGATTTTAAATTTTTATTACTTATTTTTTGTTTAATGTTTATTCTTTACATTTTTTGAGCGTTTGGGTCTTCTTCTTTTTCAGGTTCAGGAGGAATTACATCAATTTTAAATATTTTATCATTTTTGTAATTTTCATTTTTTAATATATGATTCAGGACAAAATCTGAATATTGACTATATTTTGACCTTGTTGATTGTACTTGTTCATCGAGTTTGAATTTTTGATTGATTTCAAAGAACTTTTTTAACTTTCTTAGTATTTTGATTTTGTAAATGTCAGTTACACCTAATATTTTATTAGATTAATAATTTATTAGAAGTAATATAGTTTTAATCTTATCTTATATATTTACCTTCGTGAATTATATATACATCTAAGTTAGCATCTTTGTTATTGAAGACATCAGCTGAGTTCACAAAGTTAATATTAGAAAATGTTTCGGTTGGACCTATTAAATAATATTAAATAAGTAATCTTATATTATAACCTACCTTCTTCTTGCTTTCCTTCTTCCTCAGCCTTTTCTTTCTTATCATCTTCTGATTTTTTCTCCCCGCTCATTCCTTCACTTCCAGGTCCTCCAGAGTTATTATTATTACTCAAATTTAAATTAGGATCAATTAACGATGATGCATTGTTATTTTCAGGTTTTACTTCTTCAACAACAGGTGGATTCTCAATCAAATGCTCTTCCTCTTCATTATAAACATCAGTCTGTTTAACAGGATGTACATAGATTACTGCAGCATAGTTATTTCTGTTTGCTTTCTCATTTTCAACTTTTTCAAAATTAATCTTAATCTTTGCTTTAAGCTTATCGACATGATTATTTCTTTGTATTATATCTTGTTGTTGCTTTGCAATTGAGTTAAGATAATCAGGATCAGTGTTTTCTGGATCAGGTACAATAGTATTAGGGTCAACCTTTATTTCGTAATATAATTCAGCAATAGTTTTCATTAATAAGTCATATACTTTTTTCATAACTAAATTATTATCGATTAGTAATTTTAGGGATTTTGAACAGAATCTTCTGTAATCACATAAGAAGTCCATATTTTCTTGTCGTTTAGCTTCGTCCATGTTTCCTAAATCAGTTTTAATATTTTCAATATAAGTTAGTTCTAAATTTTGATGTTCTTTTAGTAGTAATAAAGTTTGTTCAAGAGCAAAGAAAAAGAACTTTTCGATATTTTTTGATTCCTCTTCGGATGGATTGTTATTTTTTAGATAATTTTGAACTAAAGGAAATTCATTTAAGATAATGGTGAGTTCTCCAAAGAAGCCTCCAAGTGAATGAACTAAAGAGATAATTTAATATAAATTTTAAGTAATTATATATTTGTTGTTATAATACTTACTAAGATCGCTTTTCTTTTTAAATTCATCAATTTGGACTGGTAAATTGAGTGAAAGTATATCATTCTTAGTCATCTTCGTTTTTATTATTGTATCGTTTATTTTTTCTATTAAAGTTAGTAAATAAATATTAGAAATTATAGTAATATAAATAATAGTAATTTACTTGTTAGTCTTTCAATTCTTATTTCCTCTTTTCGTTTCATTCTTGCTTGATGCTTACTTTCTTCATCTTCTAGATGTTGTTTAATAGCTAATTCTTTATCTTGTTTTGATTTAAGAACTCTTTCTTTTTCTTTATCAATTATAATTTTATTAAAGTTTCCATATTTTGATTTATATTGATCATCAAGTAATTTAGTTAGTAGTAAAGTTGCCCCTTCAAATTTACCAACAATATTAAAGGTCTCAGGATAATTTCTGAACACTTGTAATTTTAATATGTTAAACTCTTGTGAATGCCTAAAATATAATTAAAATAAATAATAATTATTTACTTTAAATATCCGAGTTGGTCTAAATGACTTAATGTCCTATTCTTAAGATTGGCTAGATGTTGTTTGGCAAACACTTTCGAAAATAATTTCTTTTGGATTACAACACTTAATTTCTGCCTTTGTACATCTTGGTTTTCTCTACGATTTTGTTCGTTTACTCGTCTTATTCTTGAAGCTTCCATTCGTTGTAAATTATTCAACTCGAATTCTCTTTCTTGTTCATATTCAACTTTATGTTTGATATATTCGTTTCTTTCATCCTCTTCAATTAGTTCATATCTTGCTTGAACTAAACTTCTCCCTACAAGTACTTCTAATATTGGTTTTACTTCTAAATCAAAATCGAATAGTTCACCATCTTCAATTTGTGTGTCGACTTCAACACCAGGAGGGAGCGGAATATATTTGGGAGTAGGCTATATAATTAATATTAATAACAATAATATTAATTTTAGAAAGAGTTATAGATAAGTATTAATAGTATTTGTTATAATTTTACTGGTTTATCAATGTAATAATAGGGAAGATCTTCTTCTACTGTTGATAGTTCTTCTAGTTCTTTATATTTTGGAGATTCAACCTGTTTAGATTCATCAGGTTCCTCATCAATCTCAGTAGTAATGTTTAACTTTTTGGCTGGCATTAAAGCTACTCTCTATAATAATGTTAATGCTAATAAGTATATGATTGTTAATTATATTTTAGTTATAGTTGTTATCTTAAATACAGGTAGTTTTCTAGGGACTAACATCATTCTTCTTTGTCTCTCTTCGTTTTCTTTTAATCTAATAAATTCTTGCTGTAAAGATGATGGTATAACAAAAGCTGCGTATGTATTTCCTCTAACTACTCTTGGATCATGTAATATATTTATATAAGTTCTTCCAAATTTTCTATATAATATTTAGTAAATATTATACTTTTTGGCTTTGCGGTACATTTGTTGGCCGCCGCCTTGATTATTATTTGGATTTTGTTGATTTACTACATTCAATGGTTTTATTTCTATTTCCATAGTTTCTGAAGACATTTTAATATTTAAAATTATTTATTAAGTTATGCTATAAATTATATAACTTTAATATAATATAATATATATATATATATATATATATTGTAAATAATAAATTGATTAAACAACTAAACAATTAAATGAATTTTTAAATAATTTATTTAGTTTATATTATTATAAATAATGAATATTATTAAACTATGTATAATTTTATTCTAAGTAGAAAAAAAGCAACCCAAAAATAATGAGTAGAATAACAATCATCGAGACTAATAAAATGGTATGTTTAAAGTTAACTCTTTTTCTTTTTTCTTGATATAGAAATGTTTCTCTATGCTTTTGAGTGTATTCTTTGACTATATCTACTTCAGAAAATAAATCTCTTATTTCCGGAAAAGAAATATTATTAAAGTAGTAATAATCTAATTTAACATTAGCTATTGAAGCAAATATTTCTGCTATCTTTTCAACAGTAAAAATATTTTTAATATCATTTGAAAGATTAAATCCGCATTTTTTAAGTATTGCTATGTTAAAGTTAATAAATAAATTATAATATCCTTACTTAGTTGTCTCACTGGTTCTAGCTCTACATATTCTTCAAAGACTGTTTGTCTTTTAGCTGTAATTTCGTTATCTGTATCTTCACTGTCTTCGTCTATTATACTTGCAGCTAAGCCTATGCTGTCTTCTTTTCTATCTGATAAAAATGACTTTTTTACTTCGCTAAACTCGCTATGATTTTCTTTGCTATTAGGTTTACTTGGTCTGCTTAAGCTTTCATTGTCAATTGAAGTATCAATTTTTGAATTATTAGTTGTCATTGAGTTATCAAATGTAACAAAATTACTATACTTTGTTATTAGCAATGCTTTCTTTATTTTATCTGCTGGGTCTATATTAGTTTTTTTAATATTATTTTCTTTATTTTCTTTGTTATTTTCTATATCAGTTTCATTATTTCTTATATATTCTTTGTTTTCTTCATTTAAATGTTGACTTTCTTTATTTTCTTTAATTATCTTATTATCCAAAATATTAGTTTTATTCACAATTGCAACCTTATCTTTTAATATCGATTGTCTACTTACATTCTTGACTACATTAAAAGTAAAATAAATACAAATTTAATATAAATATAACATTAATTCTAAATTAACTTACCAAAATTCTTAATTAACGAATTTATCGTTTTAATCTCTGCACTAAAATACGTCTGCTTGATAAATTCAGCAAATTTAAACTCACTCAGATCTTCTAATCTTTCTTTTTTTTCTTTATCATCAAATTTTAATAACTTTAACTCATCATAAATTAATTCTTCCATAGAAACAAGATTGATATCACAATAAATATGTGAATTATAATTAAATATATCAGACAACATTACTAAAAGTTATTAATAAAATAATACATGTATCCAAATCAACAAAATTAATTTCAGAATCCATATACTCAAATTCTAAATTTAAATTTGATCTATTTGTCTTATAAGTTATCTTATTAATTAAATAGTTGCGAGAATGATTATCTTTTTGTAACCAATTAAATAATCCTAGCTTAATTAATAAATCTTTTAAGTAATCAATTTTATGATCTAGATCAAGCTTTAATTCTAAATTAATTGAATATGTGTATGAATTAGTAATTATATTTATTTGTGTTTTTATCCAATAGTTCTTGCTTTTTATATCACATAGTATTATACTTCCGTTATATAAATTATCAAAATTTTCAAAATTTAGCGGAGTCGGTAGGGATATTTTATCCTTTTTAAAAGCTAAATTACTTAGTTTTAATCCTTGTAAATTTTGGAACTCTTTATAGAGTGTCATAAACTTATTTATTATGTCAGAACATAAACTATTTAAATTTGATGTATCGCTGATGGTTATGTCGAACCGTTTTAAATTATTTAAGTTAAAGATGACCTTAACATGTTTTTGGATTTTTATTTTCATTATTACTTTGTCTTTAGTTATTTCTCTTTTATTAATAGTACTATTATCGCTATAATCTTCTATAATATTTTGAATAAAAGGTAAATTCTTTTCTGTATTTTCCTCATTTTCTCCAATATTAATCATTTATAATAAAATATTTATTGATTTAAAATTTAATTATAAATATAATTAGAATAACCAATATTATTAATAAATATATACAACATAATTCAAAATTTAAATTTAACAATCAAATACTAAAATTTTAAATTTAAATTAAATTGAGATATTACTTATGCATACATTAATATATTTATACTTAACTTTTTAGCTTAATACTAATACTGAATTTACTAAACTCTAAACAATTCAATTTCATGCTGTTTAAAAAATCTTCTATCATCAAAGTCAACCAAAACCAAGTTTAAAAAGTACTCAACAGAAAATCGATTATTAATATTTTTGAACGTAGGTGATAGTCTATACGCAGCAATAAAAAATCTTATTGGAATTATCTCATCTTTATATATTATTTATTATATAGTTAAATTTATTTTAAATACTAGTAATTGAGGATCCATCCATTACTTCAAATCTTGTAACAACTTCTGAATCGACTGTAGCTTTTATTCCTATTAAATAGAGTTATTGTTATTTAGTTATTTGGTTATTAAGTTTATAATTGATTTAATTTCAATATAATCAATAATTTTTTACTTACCTACACCTATTGTTTCTTTTTTTAATATTTGCAATTCCATAAACTTTAATTTAAGACTAACTTTCTTAAAAGTTATTAGACCGCTCACAAAGTCATCAAGTGCGTATTTAGACTTTTCAAATTCTACCATTAAGTGAAGCCAGTCTTCAATTCCGACCTCATGGATATAAGGTTCATTTACATGTAATACACTCATATCTTTAGGATTAATAACTCCGAATTCGATTTCACCTGTTACTGTTCTGTATTTGTTTATAATTGAGCATTGAATCATATATCTATTAAGTAATAAATTAATTTAATATAAGTAATAATTTAGTTGTTATAATTAATTCCTTACTTGACATTGACTCCATTTCCAAAATATGTTTCATATTGCTTTTCAACATTTGAAAAGGAAAAATTAAATATTGTTAGTTCGTTTGTAATTGACCCTAATTGATTATTAATTAAATAATTAAGTAAATTTTATTTATATTGATTTATATATTTATATTACCTGGAGGTTCAAGATCCCTTGTTAAAGTTATAAATTTACTTAAACTCTTTTTATCACTTAGTACATCTATATAGCCTATTAATTCAACCTTGATTCCTTCGTGATCTAATTTTTTTGAACTATTAAGTTGAATCAATATTCTTCCTGTTACACTTTCTTTATCATAAAATGTTGGAAGATTAATATAAACACCATTCTTGCGGCGAAAAGCTGATTCTGGTCTATTTTCAATATGATTTAATTCAATTTTAATTGTAGGTTTTGCACCACTTATTAAATTTTGGATTATTTCCTAAAATAACAAAAAATTCTACCATTTCTGAATAAAAATTACATTTAATACTAAATAACTAAAAAATATAATTACCTATAATAATACATAAAAATAAATATATTAATATAAGATTACAACATAAGATAACTAGTTAAATTAATTTACTACTATAATAAAATAATTAACACACAACAAATTCAAAAATTATATATAATTATGTATAACTATGAATAAAAGTAATTAAAATGATCTATTACTATTACATAAATTCAATATAAATATATAGGTATTTTAATAAAGTCTAAATTCCATTTGTAAGAAAAGACATCTCTAAATCTCTTCCTTCATTAAAACATCTATAAATTTACTAAAATCTGAATAGTTTTTCTTCATTGTTATCAAATAATCATATGTTTTCATTATAGGATGATTCAACGCTTCTTTTATACTTACTCTTTTTTCTATATCTCGATCTAAAAGCTTAGATAAAAAGTCTTTTAACGGGCTTGATATGTTCTTACCATAAACTATTTTGCTTGTCTTGATGATATTTATTATTTCTTGATTGTTTAATCCTTCTTTAATTCGAAAAGGAAAAACACCATGCAGTAACTTATACATAAGAATTCCTAACGCCCATAAGTCAACTCTTTCGATTAAATTGATATCAATTAGTTTCTTTTCATATTGATCAATAGATATATAATTCTGCGTCCCACTTGATGATAGCTTTATTTCTTGTAAATTAGAATACTCCTTGCTTATACTGAAGTCACTGATTTTGGCATTGAAGAATCCATTAATTAATATATTTTCAAGTTTAATATCAAAATGACAAACTTTTACATTGTGTATATGTTCTATACCTTTTAAAATCATACCACCGAAGTATATTACAAGACTTTCTGATAACCTATCTGCTTTTAAGTATTTTTTCCTAAATTGGTTTAAGTCACCGTTCAACTCAAATTCTGAAAATATTAAAAATTTACTATCAATTTGGAATATGCCATTTACTGATGTTACATATCTACTTCTGCATATTTTTTGAATGTGAAACTCATTTTTAATTTGATTTTGAAAATTAATAGGATTGATAGGCTTACTAAAACTTGATCCATTACCGTTTTCTATATTCTTTAATATAAATAGTTTTCCTGGATACTTCTGGCTGTCACAGATATAGCAGGTTGAGGACCCTCCTTTGGAGAAGTAGCTTTTGATGTGAATTAGCTCTTTTTTAATTTCAGGTCTATTGTTTAGGTCATTTATTATTTTATTGATGTCTTCAATGAATTTATCTTTTGGCCTTTGTTCACTGGTTAAATTATTATTAAGGAAGGATAATGAATTAATGCTGAGTATTTTATTGATATTATTACTAAAGATATTGAGGGAGTTACTATTAGGGTTGTGATTGATTATACTATTATTGTTGCTAATGTTAGAGATAATACTATTATTGTCGAAGCTGATATTTTTTTTAAGTTGGAGGTCGAGATCGTTGTCTTTATTCATTTTTTCTTTGTTATGATTTTGTATTATGTTTGCTAGAGTAAATGAGTTTTGAATTTTTGGTTTATAGATTTCAAAATACTTAGTTGCTTTCTTAGATTTGAATGATGGAATGTTATTAATTTCAACATTTATTTTACTACCGACAGTATCCATTTTTTAAATATGCAACAATCATAAATAAACATAAATAAATAATTGAACTACTGATTAATTATTTCATAATTACAAATAAACTTTACAATACTGGCAGAAAAAATTAATACTGTCATAATCAAATATTAAAAAGAATATAAAACAATATAAATAATGTAATTTAACACTTAATAATATAAATAATATAAACAATATAGAAACAATTCAGATAAAACTTATCATGTTTCTACATAAATATATAAATACTTGAATTTATTATAATATAAACACATATTCACACATATATTTAATTATAAGTATAGTCAGTCTATTGCTTTCATTCAATTTCTATGTTGTTATCTGTACTACACTTTTTGACTATTTAAGTGGTTCAATAACACTATGTAAAACATCTATAGACGGGAATAATTTAACAATTACATCCTGAACAATTTTCTGTATTTTCTCATAACATAACATAAGAACAACATTATTTACCATAGCAGTGATTACTTTTGCAGTAAAACCTAATATAAATTAGAATTAAATCATCAATAATATTAACTTTTATTAAATATTAAATTATAATATTTTGTAATATACTAAGATAATAGATATTTACCTTTGAACAACCCTCCTATTCCTTCTTTTTTCAATATTTCCATTACAACAGTTAGTGTACTTACACCAGAGTCACTTTTATTCCTGGCTTGATATAATGTTTTAATTGAAAGTAATGGATATATAACAACGGTTGAAACTAATTTGCTCAACATACCAGCTATAGCAATAGCCTTACTGGTCACCTCACCAAGTTCATTCGTCTGAAAAGTTTTCAAAGCCTCATATAAGGCAAACTGTACAATAGGATTTAATGTTAATAATAAAGAAGGAACTAATCCTTTGAAAAATCCAGCAAAGCCGTCTTCTTTATAAATATGCCTTATCATCTCGAAGTTATTTTTTCCTCCAACCTAAACAATAATTATATGTAATATTATACATGTTCCATTGTCATTTTAGTATTAATAACACTAACTGGATTTATCATTATACTTGTTATTACTGCTGCTAAGAAAGAAATAATTAAACTATTTCCTCTAACATTTATAGCCATATTTTGATATGATAAAGTAAAGAACTTCTGCATACAAAAAAAACATCCGTTTTGGACTATGGCTAATATCATGGCAGATGGTAATCCGTTGAATAATGATAAAAAGCCTTCGTTTTTAATTAGTGATAATGTGAATTTTAAAAATTCAATGTGGTCTAGCATATATTCTAGAAATAGTTTTGTTTTTGATTTGTAAATTTTGAGTACTATATTTTATTAATTATTATTAATTGCTATTTGTGAAAGTTATGTATACCTCCTCCTTCGATATCTTTGCTTGCTTCTTTGTTTTCTTCTTTGTTTTCGTTTTTGATTTCTTCTTTGTTGCATTCGTTTTGATAAATGTTTATATTTTGTTGTTGTAATTCTTCCAGAGTTGGCATTAGATGATTTCCTTCTTTTTTTAAATTTAATTCTGGAATTTCCTTTTTTGATTCATCTAACGAATTATTAATTTCTGTCACTTCAGGAACTTCTATCTTCTTTTCCTCAATCTTTTTATCTTTATTTTTTGAAATCTTTTCAAGATCACTGGTTATAATAAATAATTATACGCTGAAATTAATCTCATTCTAATATTGGTAATTGGATAAGTAGATGCAGTTGCTATTGCTCCTGCAAATCCTCCACTAATTAATTGGACTAATATATCTCTCATTTGGTCATTTGTCAACATTTTATTGTAATTTGTCTTTTATTCTACAATACATATTATAATTTAGTATTACGTCACAAATTAGAATATAATAAAATCAATACATAATTATAATAATATAATATAATAAAAATTAATTACTTAATTTCTTCATTTTGTAAATAATCAAAATATTTTAACTAATATAAATAAATTAATGGCTACAATGTTTAGGAAAGACATTTTTGAACAAGAAAACGCATTTTTCTTTGAAAACTGTTCAATAATTCCAAAATATTTACAAATGAAATATAAATTACCTTTAACTCAAGAAGTAGAATTTGTTGACGAAGTCAATGCCCAAAAAGACTTATCAATAAGAAATATCAGTAATCTTAATGATATAGCTTTAACTGAAAGATTTATGCAAGGTTGCTTTAAAAAATGTAAGCAATTTGTATTAGAGGATTGGATTGACTATGATGAAATTGATTGTACTATGAAATGTGCTTTAATTCATAAGAAATCATTCGGAATATTACAAAATACTTTAATAAATGACAGTAAAATTTAAACTAAATAAAATATACAAATAGAAACTAATTATTTAATTTTCAATAAATTTTGAATTGTTATATTGTAAAGTATTATATTTATAAATAGTAATAAAATTTATAATCGATTATGTTTATAAAGTATTGGGGATTGGGGATTGGGGATTGGGGATTGGG
>Ga0100378_1002163_pt1 | contig 19808 bp, 24 predicted proteins | sample CryGeymeta201502_FD_81535 | JGI IMG/M metagenome (GOLD analysis project Ga0100378, IMG submission 81535) | Groundwater microbial communities from Crystal Geyser aquifers in Utah, USA - Crystal Geyser metaG 2015-02 | ecosystem: Environmental > Aquatic > Deep subsurface > Groundwater | place: USA... | reverse complement strand
TAATATGAAAAACACATACAAGTAACTACAAATAAATAATTTATAAATAAAACTAATGGGAGGTCCCTTATATATCGACGATGAAAAACATGAAGAAACAGATAACTTTCAAAAGTGCTCTTTTAAAATTGACGAAGTAGAATACTTTAGCACTGAAAATTATTATCAATGCGCAAAAGCAACTAATATCGAAGACCGTGAGAAAATCAGATTTTCAGGTGTAGGTCTTAGTTGTTGGGTTTTAGGCGCAAAAATTAAAAAGAAGAAAGATTGGGAGATGATAAAAATCGAAGAAATGTATAAGGGAAACAAAGCAAAATTTGAGCAGAATCCAGATTTGGCTGAGAAATTAATATCTTCGAATGGAAAAATAAATAAAGGGAATTCAAGTGATTTTTGGAATATATGGAATGCTAAGATATTAACTAGAATAAGAGCTGAGTTAAGAAAGACTGAAGAAGATTTAAAAGTTATTGATGAAATTAAATTTGATATGGAATGTTATGTAAATGAAAAGAAAAAGAAGAAGAAGAAGTAGATAGAGAAGAAGAAATAAAGGATTTAGTATAAAGTGTAAAATAGATTAGGATAGTTATTGTTAATGAATAATTAAATTTAGTTTATTAGTTAAGAATAATTTAACAAAGAAATCTTTAAGATAATTTCCTATATAATTTAATAACTACTAATTGTATTATTGTATTAAATTCTAATTAATCTTTTATTATGAATATATATTTTAATTATCTAAATCTAACTTAAGTAAATTAATAATTATAATTTAACTAATTATTACGAATTACAAATCACTATTTAAAATATGCTTATTCCCTTCAGAGTTATTCTTTTTATTAAACTTAGTAAGGTTATTCGCTTTCTTTAATATTTTCTGACTATATGAAATAGTTGAATGACGCTTATTTTGTTTTATTATGCTTTGTAAATCGTTATCATCTAATTCTTCTACCTGTTGATTTTTCTTCTTTAAATTATTAACCTCATACTCTTCTTCGTCTTCTTCTTTAATAACTTTTACTGATTGAGATACAATTGAAATCTTTTTTACATCCATCGGTGTAGTGTGTTTATCATAATCGACTTTGCTTTTATAAACATCTAAGACACTTTCTTCAACAAGTGATACACCGTCTAAAGATTCTAAGGCTTTTATTTTCTTCCATAGAATTCTATATAGATTTAACATTAAATATTAAGGTATGTTTATGATATAGTGTTAAAGTATTAGTTGTTTAGTTTGTTACCTGTATGACTTATATTCATCATATTTTTCCATTGAGGGGTTCATTGGATTGCGGACAGTGTTTACTAGTTTTAAACTTGGAAACTAAAATAGTTATATATAAGTTTTATTAGTTTATAAGTTAGTTATATAAGTTATATTACCTTTTCTAAACATATTATAACTGTATCTGTCGCAGAAGTAATTGAATTATCATTAATTGATAAAGTATCAAGTAGTTTAAGAACTGGAAAGTTTTTTAATGTTGTTAAGTTATTATGATCAATAATTAAAATTTGAAGACTCTTAAAATTGATTTTTAAATTGAAGTCACTATAATATTATTTAGTTAGCATAGTTAATAAATTTACTTAAGTAAGTTATTTGATAAGTCAAGATAAATTAAATCATTTGATTTATTTCTGAGATCACCTTCAATAAGTTCGTAGTTCTTCAAATTTTGACCAGAGTATATAAGACTTTTATCCATTTATATAATTTAGTAGAAAATTATTATAAATAATTATATTAAGTAGTATAAATGATATAATATATTAGTAAATTAAAGTTATTTATGATAATTATAAAAATTTAAACAATTTGTATATATTTAAAGCAAATTTTAAGAAATTTAATATATATAAATGTCAAACAAGTATGAAAGCTATGAGGACAAAAGTAATCATACATTATAAATGTTAAAAATTAGTGAGAAAAGATAAGAAAAGGAAAAGTAGAAGCAGAAGTCGAGAAAGAAGTAGAGAAAGGACTAGAGAGAAGGAAAAGAAGAGATATAGTCCTAGTCCAAGTAAGAGCAAAAGCCGCTCGCCTTCACCTTATTATGAAAAAAGAAGTAAATTTAAACCATTAAAATTAACATTAAATTTATTAGAAAGAGTAACTCGCTGGTCTTCCAAGCCCCCTTCTGAAGAAAGAGATTCCGGTACTATACCTTTTACTAATACTTACCCGTCTAACTATCCGAATATATATCCTAATAATCAAATATCAATGGAATCTAACCAGCTTTACACCATTTCTGATAAGCTTAAACAAATAAATCCTTTACTAGGACTATCATCCCAAAACCATACTACAAGCATTTTATCTAATCCTAATAGTGTTGCTTACTCACTTACTGACAATTCAAAAATTAAAAGAAAGATATACATCCCAAAAGAAAGCGGAGTGAACTTCGTCGGGCTCCTCATCGGGCCCAAAGGGACATACCAAAAAAGATTAGAACAACAATCTGGTTGTAAAATTCTTATACGTGGAAAGTAAGTCCAAGACTTATAAATATTTCAGAGGAACTCAAAAGGATAACTTACCCCCGCAGCCGGATGATAACGAAGACCAACACGTGCTAATTGTAGGAGATACAGAGGAAAGTGTGAATAAGGCTCAGTACTTCATTGAAAAAGTACTATTTTCTGAGCCAGAAATAAGAAATAAAATCAAAGAGGAACAGTTGAGAGCCTCTCAAGAAATTCGCAGTGAAGTTTATACTTGTAATATTATTTTTAAAATTTAGCTACTGATATAACTGGAAAGGTTGTTCCTACTCAGATTGAAGACCATCTTATGACACCTTATGGTCCACCTGATAAAAATGTAATTTATTTTATTTATATATTCCAATATTTATTTATGTTTAGGCAAGAATTGTTCCTGTTCCTAATGATTGTGTTGGTCTTATTATTGGAAAAAATGGAGAGACTATAAGAAGATTACATAGAGAGACTGGATGTAAAATACAGGTTTGTTTCTTTGTTCTTATGTTCATAATACTTCATAAAAAACAATATAACAATTTATTTATTTAAAAACAGATTGCAAAAAAAGAAATTCCTAATACTGAAGTTAGGAATGTTTTTATAGAAGGACCTCCAGAAAAATACGAAGTAGCAAGAAAGTACATCGAGGATATTGTAGCAGAGGTAACTTATAGATCTAGTTTCTATTAATTAATTATATTAATTTACATAAATATATTTTCTATTAGCAACAACGATTGAAACAAAGTTTCTCTCATCTAGGAGAGATAAACCCCTTCCCAGGACCACATACTTTCTTCAAAGTTTTGAACAAATACATTGGGCTTGTCATCGGTAAAAATGGTGATACTGTCAGGACTCTTCATCAAAAAACTGGATGTTTCATCTTTATTCCTAAGGAGTCCCAGCCAGGTGAAGACTACAGATTTTTAGAACTATCCGGACCAAAAGAAAGTATTGACTCTTGCAAAGCAGATATTGATGAGTTAATAGAAAATGTAGTTTCGGTATATTAAAATTAATATTTAGCCTAATAACGACAATGTTCAAATAGTTAACTATGATCCTAATCTTATTAATGTTCAAAATCAAATGATTCTAAACGGAGTAAATCCTACTCCTACTGTACAACCTCAAGTTACTCAGCAAGTAAATACAAATCAAATGTATTACAACAATTTATTAGCTAACTTACCTATGCTACCCAATAATATTCAGAATAATATTCGAAATAATCGTAAGTTAACTTAATAATTACTTAAATTAGTTATGACAAATACGACACAAATGAGTGGTAATTTTAATCCAATGACTCAAATGAGTATGTACACCATGAGCCCATACATGTAAAATAATTTATTAAACTTAATAGGTATCAATATGGTAATCAAATGATACAACCTAATCAACCTTCATATTTAAATAATCAAATGACACAAATGACTCACAATCCAAATCAAGTTCACATGATGAATAATATGCCTATGAATAACACATATGGAGTGATGAATAACACTTATGGAGCTATGAATACTATGGGCACAATGGGTAATATGGGTACAATGGGAACGATGGGTACTATGGGTACAATGGGAAATATGGGAACAACTATGAATGCTCCTTTGAATACAGTAGGTAATCTCCTTGCTATGAACCATATGAATCAAATGAATCAAAATCAAATGGCTACTATGAATACTTTAAATACTTTAACAACTAGCACTAGTGTCCCAACTAGTATGCCTAGCCCTCATAGTGTGTCTAATAGCGTGTCAAATAGTGTCCAAAATACACATATTATTCAAAATAATCAAACAGCAACTAATACAGTTCAACCTACTAGCCCTAACAGTGTCAAAAATACAACAACGACAACTTCAACAACTAATATTATTCCTTCTACTATCCCAGCTGTTCCCTCGACTGTTCAACATGTTCAACATACTAGCCCTAATTCTGTTCAAAATAATGTACAAACTACTGTTCCTATAACACAAAATAACTATCAACCTAATAATGTCGTTCCTAATGTTCCTAATCAATATAGTTACCCAGTATATAATAATATTAATAAACCTTTAACGACAATGCAACCAGTGCAGTATTCTACTAATAATCCAAACACAGTGACTACCACTTCAACTCCAAACACACAATCAGCACAATCTACACAATCTACTATTCAGACTACTGTCACAAATCAGACGTTAAACAAAGTAAATATCCCAAGTAATTTAAATAACACATCAGTAAATTTTATTTTAAATACCTTTAAGAATAATGATTTAAATAATAGTAATGAAAATAAAATTAATATTAACTTAATTAATGCTAATAGTTTTAACTTCGAATCTTTGAACAACTATAATCATATAAACCATAATAATCTTCTTCCAACAAAAAGCCAAAATCAAACTCAAAGAAATGCTCCAGTATCACCAAATCAAACAGTTTCTAATAATATTAATTCAAGTAGTAAAAATACTACATCAACCATAAATGAAACAAATCAGTTGAGTGATATAAAAGATGATAAAGATAATGTTAAAACTGATAAATCAAATAAAAATGATTCAGTTAAAAAAGACTCATCTAAAAAAGAACCAACTCAGCTACTAAGTTATATTTATGGAGGAGGTAATATAAATTGTTAATTTTAATTTAGTTTATAAGAACTAGTAGCTAGCGAAGTTATTATCATAAGCTAAGTTACTAAAGTTACTAACTAACTAAATTTACTTAATACTTAATAATTATTTTTATAAATTAAACTATAGTAATAAAACATTATAACTTTTATAATTTTATAACTTTTATAATTTATTCTTTTATAATATTATATATTTTATATAAATATAATATTATATATTATATGTTTTACAAATTATTTTCCATATTGAGTTTTTCATATATTAGCAACTCCTTCTTAATACAATTTTTTATTAGTATTTTATCATACACATCAATAGGATAAGTTTTAAATGTTTCATTTTTTGAAATTCTGTATCTTAAATCTAGATAAGGAAAAGATTGAAAACTGACTATACATTTAATTTATTAAATATAGTCAATTTATTAATATTACTTATATCATTTGTACATTTCTCAAATAAATTAATTTTAGCTTCTACTTTTTGATATATAATCTCTTTTAATAAACTAAGTTTAAAATTGTCATCCAGTCCTTGTAGGTAATTTGAACGTTCGATTTTATTTATTAAATTTATTTCCATTTAAATAAATAAATGAGTAATTATATAATAAATTATTTTTAATGATAATATTATTAATAATGCCACAAAATATTATTCTCATTCAATTTCAAAGTTTTCTAATTATACTAGTTATTAATTATAAAGCCTATATATATATATAGTTTTATAATTAACATCAATCAACATTTAAATTCATTTTTTTATTTATATTATAGTTTAGAATATCACTTAATTTAATCTTTAAGGTTGTAATACCTAAATAAATGTATATGCATAATTAATTTTTACCGTTTATTTTTATATTTTAATTAAACTTTCAAATTTTATTTAATAATTATCAATAACCAAAAAATGGAAATAAAGGAAGACAAAGTCAAATTCAGCTTTGATGAGCTTATCAAAGACTATAAAATTATTGATAAAGAGGTATTTCGAATTTATCTCAAAGAAATTTGGAAAGAATTATCAGTAAGGAGCGAACATCCTAATCTCGGAATAAATAAAACATCATTTAGTTCGGTAAATACAAATATTTAAATATAATAGTATTATGCTTTACCCGGTATGATATCCGAACGACTTTTTGCTGTAATAGATCAAGATAATAATGAATATTTAGATATTCAAGAATTTATTAATGGTCTTTCCAAATTATTTGACGATTGTTATGATAATCAGATAAATTTTATATTTAAATTTTACGACTTTAATAGAGATGGCTTTATTTCTAGAGAAGACATTAATGTGGTTTTATGTTATCTCCCATTGAATTGTCCGAAAATAGCTAATATGATGAACTTTAAATATGAAAAAGAAGAATTTGATATGAGAATTGAATCTCAAGAAGAAATACATAAAATTGTTGAAAAAATATTCCAAAATGATAAGTATATTGACGAAAAAAAGTTTATTGAGATAACAGAAGAAGTTTGTTCAGAAGCATTTTTATATGTATTTATCATATTAAAATTAGTTATTAATATTTTTACTAGAAAAGAGACCATTTAAAAATGTGACTATAACTGAGTTTAAGAATAAGATTTGCCATATAAATCCTAATAATGAACAAATATTAATGCCTCCATATGTTAAATGCCAGTCAAATAAGTTAATAATATCACCAGGCTTTTCATCTAGATTCACTACAGGAATGAAAATAAGTCAAAGTCCGTCTGTTATGAATTCGCATAGAATATTAAAAAACTTTTTTACTGATGAGAAAGATGATAAATATACTTCTTCTATTGGTGATAAATCAAAAAATCTTTTAAATTCGATTGGGAAGAAAAGTCAAACTACTAAATCATCAGTTAATATATTAAAGCAATTTGGAGGAAAGAAATCAAATGCAACAATATTTAAACAACAAAAAGAAAACTTAGATATTGTCGAGGTTGAAGAAACAGAAGAGAGAGGAAGCCTAATCCCAAATGACCTTTCAAACTTCAACAAAATCAGTAACACAGCTAATACTAATACAGTCAACACAGTCAAGTCATTCAACAATATTAACCCTGTAAACTATTTAAGTAGTATAAACTCTCAAGATGAAAAATCTAAAAGCAAAGTTAGTATACAAAGTACGGCAGATAAATCTCAAGACGAATATGATACAGATAAAAAAGAAGAAAGCACTGATGAAAATGTAGGTATAAGATGTATTCCAGTCAATCGAAAGAGAATTAAGAATGACTTGAAAAACCTACAAAAAGATGATATAAATCCAAAATCATTTCTAATTGAAAAAAGGTATGAAGAGAGTGAGTTAAATATAAAACCTGCTTTGAAGTTAAGGCAAAATTTGGAAACATTGAAAGAACTGAAAAAAATTAATCAGGAAATAAAGCACTCGAATGAGTTTAAAGGTTTATTTGGGAGTTTTTCGTAAGAATTAATTTTAAATAATTAATATTTTTAAAATAATATAGTGTTAGTTCATCAGGTAATGAAATTAGTGATATAAATGAGGATATTGATGATGACGATGAAGATGTTTACAAAATGGAAGGATTTCTTTATAAACTAACTAAAACTAAAAAAGTTAATAAACTGTGGTTTAAAATGGTTAACAAAGATTTATATTGTACAATAACCATTAATATATAATAATATTAACATTAAAATTAGATTTCAAAAACAAAGAAGATGTTCAATTTCTCGGCATGCACCATTTATCCGGAGTTTACACTCATGAGCTAGAAAAAACAACTATTGACGACAAACTAATGTTTCAATTCTCTATTATATATCCACACAAAACAAGGTATTACTACTGCGAAAATGAAATTGAATATAAAACATGGATAAGACTAATAAGAAAAGTTACCGGTTACGAGGATATTAATGATACATATGAAATATTAGAAACCCTTGGTGAAGGACGTTTCGGTATAGTTAAGGCTTGTCAGAATAAAATCAGCAAACGTAAAGCAGCTATTAAAATTGTATCAAAAAAGAATATGAATAATTTCGATATTCAACTATTTCATACTGAAATTGAAATATTGAAGATATGCCAACATCCGAATATAATAAAGTTGTATGACGTGTTTGAGAATCATGATTTTATTTATATAAGTAAGATTATTATTAATAAATCATAGTTATGGAATTATGTGTCGGAGGAGACTTATTTACTTATTTAGAAAAACGAGATTTTACATTAAGCGAAAACAGAGCAGCTGAACTAACACACAAGCTTGCAACATCCATATTTTATCTTCATTCATATGGAATAGCACACAGAGACTTAAAACCAGAAAATATATTAATGACTGATCCAAGTGATACAGCAGAACTAAAGTTATTAGACTTCGGCTTAAGTAAAATCATAGGTCCAAATGAAAAGTGTGAAGAGCCTTTTGGAACACTATCTTACGTAGCCCCTGAAGTGTTAAAACATAAGCCTTACAATAAAAGTGTAGATATATGGAGTTTAGGAATATTAGCTTATCTAATGATAACCGGATGTTTACCGTAATTATAACTAATATAATCGTCTAATATAATATTATTAGTTTTGATGATGAAAATAACGAACAAGAGATAGCCAGACAAACAATGGAGGATCCAGTTCCATATCCAAAGTATTTATGGAAAAAAGTTTCACCTGAAGCACAATCATTTGTTAGTAGTATGTATAATATAATAAACATTGCTTTACTTTATAAATAGGTCTACTTCAAAAAGACCCTAAGAGTAGACTTGACATTAAAGCGGCACTCGAACATAAATGGCTACAGAAGTTCGGGGGTTCAAATATAGTTACTAGAAGAACAAGTACTACTAATAATAAAGAATCAACTTTTGCGATTTACTCCAAAACTGATGATTCTAATGTAGTGTCTAATTCTCCTATGAAAAGTGACATCAATAATATTGTAAATGGCACAAGTACTATAGATACAAAGAAGAAGTTAAAAACTTTTATATAAGATTGCATATATTATCTTCTAATATATCTATTATTTATTATAAGAATTGTATGTAACATATTTTTGATTATAATATTACTATAACTAATATATAATAAAAGAAATATTAAATATACAAAATATTAATAAATTTTATTGTCTACGTGTATATTTTATTATACTTTTGTATATTTTAATTAATACTCAGTTTTATTTTAGATTAAATGTTGACTAAAGTCCCTAACGAAAAAAAGGAACAAGAACGTGTTTTACTTTTTCGGTACTTTTTATATAATAAAAGTTGGAAGATTTGGTATTCATTTAGTAAAAAGAACAGTAATCCAGGAAATAAAGAAAAGTTCACAAATACTCTTTGTGAAATAACTACTTTTGAATCAGTAGAATCATTCTGGAGATCGTATAATAATATGATTCCCATTGAGTATTTACCGTCAAACTCAGACTTTTTCTTCTTTAAGGATTATATTAAACCTGAATGGGAAGACTGCAAAAATGTAAATGGTGGACGATGGATATATGACATAGCATGGGATAAGAATAAGCACCATTTAATCTCTCAACATACTGAACAAGTATGGTTGAAGCTAGTAAGTGTTTAATAATAATAAGATATTATCCTTAATTGGAAATCACTATGAAGAATGTGAGTACTTTATCTGTGGAATAGTACTGAGTATAAGACATTACAATAACAAAATTAGCATTTGGACGAATAACTGCAAAGATAAAGACATTATTTTGAATATAGGGTAAATATATAATTAAATCTAATAAAATTATAATGTTTAGAAAACTCTTCAAACTAAACTGTGATTTAGACGAATACGGAAAAATTTACTATCAGAGTCATAAAAGCAATCCTAAATTAGGACATGAACCTATGTATTCCTTGTGATAATTGGTATAATCCCTTATAATTGGTATTTCAAGCAAGTTAGATATAGATTATTTACTTGCTTATATACTTGATTACTTAGTTAAATAAAAAACAAACATAATAAAACATATTATAACTATTAAATAACGAAATATTATATTATTACTTTTTTCATTTCCATAATTTATTATTTTACTTTTCAATATACTTTAATTCTTCTACTATATAATTAATTCTTTTATTTATTATTATATCAATAAATATGATTAAGATAGAAGTAAACAAAGAATTATTAGAAAAGCAGGAACAAAGTGCCAGACAAATAAAACTCAAAGAAACTCAAAAGCAAACAGCCGTATCACAAGAACAGAAACAACAAGAAGAGTTTGACGAAAGTAAATACTTATTTTAAACGTAAAATATAGAATTGAACCAGATTTTAGAAAAACTAAGCGTAACTCAAGATAAAATAAAGAGAGACGCTTCTTTGTATGCTGAAGAGTTTAATAAAATTCTAACTGTTTTCCAAGTCATATTTGATGATTTTTTACAATGTCCTAATAAACAAGTAAAAGGAATAAAAGAATTAATATTATTTTTCGCTCATGTCGGACACGTATTTCCAAAACAAATTTCTTTCATTCCTTTTAAACTTATATCACTAATTGAAAATAACTATTCAAATATTTGTCCAGAGATAAGATTTGCAATTGTTGAAAGTTTAAGCTTGTTAAGGAAAAAGGATTTACTTGAGGCTGTAGAGTATTTTATTTATAATTTTATTTAATCGATTAGAATTTTACCTTTGTTTTTTAAGCTTCTCAAGTGCCAAGATAAGGAACTAAGAAAGAAGTTACAAGATATCATTATTTCTGATCTGACTAAGATTAATAAAGCTCATAAGAATAATGTAATAATATAATAATAAAATTTTAACAATTTATAACAGTTTTAACAATCTTTATAGGCAATCAATAAAAAAATCCAAAACTTTTGCTTCGAAATGTTAAAAGACCCAAACAAAAAAGCAGCCAGAAAGACCTTAAATATTATTATCTTCCTTTATAAAAAGAAGATTTGGAATGACTCAAAAACCGTTAATTCTATCTCAAACGGCTGTTTATCAAACGACTTAAAAATTATATACGCTACATGTAGATTCTTTTTATCAGAATATAAAGAAGAGGAACCAGAAAGTGATGATGAATCAATTGATGGTTTAAAAAATAAGTTCAAACTTATGGGAAAAAATAATAACAAAAAGACTAAGGCAAGGAAATCAAAACTAAAGAAATTAATAAAAGCTATAGAAAGAAGAGGGAATCGTCAAGCAAAAGTGAAAATCAATACAGATTTTATGCCAATAGATGTCTTGAATGATCCTCATACTTTTTGTGAAAAACTTTTTAGTAGACTCAAATCAATAGGAAAGAACGATAATGTTTCTAAGAAGTTTAAAGTTAAATTGATTATTATCAAACTTCTTGGAAGAATGATTGGAAGACATAAGTTGATTATATCAGGATTCTTTACTGAAATATTGAAATATCTTGAACCTTCAAATAAAGAGTTACCTACGATTTTGGCTGGTATGATTGAAGCTTGTCATGAGTTAATGCCAAGTAGTGAAATTGAAGAAGTATTAAATAAGTTGTTTGATAATTTTATATCAGAATGTTTACCTCCTCCATCGATTACGATAGGACTTAATGCGTTAAGAGAAGTAATTATAATTTTATAACATAAAATTTCTAGATTTGTGAAAGAGCTCCTCACGTACTAACAAACCAAGTCTTAGTAGACCAGGTAGATACTTACAGAAACTTCAAAAATAAATCAGTCGCAACGGCAGCAAGAGGATTTATAAATTTAGTCAAAGAAGTTAACCCTGGCCTTCTTAACATCTATGATAAAGACATGCCAAAAAACAATTGTTCATTTGGTCAATCCAATATAAGTCAAACTTTAGACGGGATTGATTTGTATAAAAAATATGAAAAGCTCCCAGAAGGTATAATATTATAAACTTAATTTATTATAGACTACAGAGTTGAGTACGAAGAAGTACTAGATAACTTAGCGCATAAAAAGATCAAACTACTTAAGATGAAACAAGCCGCAGAAAAGATCCAAAACCACAAAGTTAATTTAACAGACAGGGATATGAACAAAATGCTAGATCTACCTGTTGATAAGACAGAAAAAAAGAAAAGAGTTAAAAAATATGAAGAAGATAAGGAAAATGATAAAGATGATAATTCTAATCTATCAATTAGAGGAGAAGAAGATTTAGATGATGAAGACTATGATAATGAAGACTTTGAAGATGATAGCGATTTAGAAGAAATAGAAGATAATGAATTGGATGGGGAAGAAGGAGAAGAATTAGAAGATGATGAAGAAGGTGAAGAGGTTGAAGATGAAGATCTTAATGAATTAGATGGAGAAGAATTAGAAAATGAAGAATATCATAGTGATGATGAAAATAACGAAAACGCACTTGTTATTAATTCAGATGAATTAAAATCTGAAGATGATCTAGAAGATGAAAATGTACATGGATTTATTGAACCAGAAACTCTCTTAACCTACAAAAAAACATATAGAGAAAAAGCAATCGATTTAAAAAATCAAGAGAAAGAAGAATACAAACATCACAGAAAGAAGGGAAAACTAGGAGGAACAACCAATAAAGAAAAGCTAAAAAACAAGCCGCTTATGATGGTTATCGGAAAGAAGAGAAGAGCTGTTAGTGACAAAATTGTAATATAACATAAATATATTTTACATTAATAAAACATTAATTATTTAGGTAAGTGTAAGTAAAAAGATTAAAAAAATCAAAAAGCAAATGGGAAGATTTAAACAAGGAAATATAATTAGAAAAGCTACCGGCAGTGGTGGTGGTAAAGGCAGTGGAGCAAGTTGTAAAAAAGGGCAAAAGAAGAAAAGGAAATAACAAATAAATTAGCATATAATTGAAAAAATAAACCTTTACACATTATAATACATAATTATAATTTATATTATATTTAATATATATATATATATATAATAAATTAAAATATATATTCATTCATATTACTTTTAAAATAAAGTAAAAAATAATCTAGAACAAAATAACAAAATTATATTAAGCTAATTTACTATAAAAATGTTTTTATATATAAAATCATAAATTGTTTATCTAAATAATCCTTTTTCGCAGGATTTTAAATCATCAAATAAGCTTTGGCAGCTTGAAATGTCGTTATTTTCTCTTTTTAAGCAATCAACAAATTTAGTATTATATTCTAAACAAGTATTTTGTTGGGTATTACTTTGTTGTTGAACTTGTTCTGGTTGTTGTTGATTTACTTGTTCTGGTTGGGAGTGGTGGGATCCACCTCCCATTACAGATCTTACAGCTTGATGAGCTACTTCAGATCCTGCTCCAAATGCCATACCAGTCATAATAGTGCTTCCAATTCCGCTCATCATTCCTCCTCCGCTTTGTTGCATTGGTTGTTGATGAGTTTGTTGTTGCATAGGTTGTGGTTGTTGTCTTGGGGGAGATTGAGATCGGCTGCTTGATCTACTACTTGAACCTCTTGAACTTGAACTAGAACTTCTTCCTCGTGCCATTTAATATAAAATAATTAATAAAAAACAATAAAATAACAAACTAATATAAATAATTAATTTGCAAAGAGAATATAATAAAATAGAATATAATATATTATAAACGAAAACTAAAAGAAGCTTACTATATTTAATAATAGATTATAGATTATATATCAACTATTTAATTCGAAGCGTATTTTATAGTCCATTCCCTTGCGACCTTTTTAGCATCTTCTTTATTACTTTTCCAGTGATCGTTTACTTTTTCATTTAGAGGGTCTTCTGTATTAGGCTCACTTAATAAACTTTGAACTGATAATAAAACAGCTCTTACTTGTAAGGCAGGACTCCAATTCTTTTTTAGAATGTCTAAACATATTCTTCCTAGAAAGTCGATATTGGGGTGATATATTTTACTCATAAATAAAACTTTTGGTGGGACCATAGGGTATTCTTCAGGGAGATATAATTGGAGTTTAAATAATCCACCTTCGTAAGGACTATCTTTTGGACCTGCTATCATAACTTTAAAATATCTTGGGTTATCTTTTTCTGGTTCGGCATATATCCCGACGATAGGTTCTGATTCAAGTTTTTTAATTTCTTTGAGAATTCTTTGGTTAATACTACTCATTTATTATAACTATAATTAAATTATTAAGGTATTTAATTAATAGCAAAGTTAATAGATATAATTAAATTGGTAATTATTAAAATATAATACGAATATTAAGAAATATTCAGTATATTAGTTTTATTGAATGTTTACAGTATGTAAAATGGTTCTTGTTTAGTATATTGCTAATGTTGATTTATAAGTCAACGTTGTTGTGATTTTATTGATTTAAATTAGTTTATTATTATATAAAATAATTATAAATAATATAAATAATTACTGTAATATTTTTTATTTTATTTAATTTATTAATTCAAAATCAAATTATTATATTTTTATAATTAAATTTGAATACCGTAATATTTATTTATTTCATTCAATTACATTTACAATTTATTATAAAATTTATTAATAAACTTTAAATGGCAGAAAACAAAATAAAAATTCCTTCTTTTAAATTTCTTAGTTCGTATTCTTATAATGTTATATGCCGTCAAAAGTGTTATTTTATTCTTTGTTTATTTAGTTGTTACTTAGCTTCCGTAGTATCTTTATTAGCTCGTACAACTCTTAATCAAGCACCACTTATATTCGTAATGGTAGGTCAACATGTTGAAGGTGAATTAGACTTAGTAATAAGACCAATACCACAAAGACAACCAGCCTACACAGTTGAAGAAGCACAAGTCCTTCATGCGATGTTAAACTTTACACTTTTTTATAAAACAACTAAAAATACTTTTGATAAACCTTTATCAGCATCACCTAGAATAAATATTTATGCTAGAGGAAGAAGTAGTTATAACACTCAAGTTGCTGGATTAAGAATAATAACTATTGATACAGAAAGGGAAAGAGATTGTGAAATAGGTAAAGACTATCCTTTTGACCCATTAGAAATGGATGAGTGCATAATTCATGAACAGACAGCGGTTCAACTAGGAATAGATGGAATTAAAAATGACACTATGGAAGTAAGATTTAATTTTGAGCCTCCGCTTAAGTATTTATTGATTAAGTACTATTCTCATTTACTTGATAATACAAAGTTAAATAACTTTTTACACAGTAACCTATTCAATATCAATCTAAAATGTAAAGTAAAACACATCACAGATCAGAATTACAACAAACTTTATCACAATCACAAATATTTCGTTTTTGTAGAAAGCAAATACTTCATGAAAAATTTATTTAACTATTCAAGCTACTACTATAAACTTTATTTCCCTCAATTTGAACAAATTTTCAATGAACTTAAAACAGATGATTTTGCTACTGAGATCATTGTCAGTTTTGAAAAACCTAGGTTGGGTGCATATTTAGAGCCTAGTTTTGACAACCTTCAAAAAAAAGCAACCAAATTCGTTTCGAAAATAATACAGCAAATAGGACTTGACTCACATACACATATTGATATTCCTCTTATGAGAAGTATGGAAAAGCTTTATTATGGCTCTATGTTTGTTGGACTACTTGTTAACTTGATTATTTTTATTTTATTTGGATTAAGTGTGTTATTGATATATAGTTTGATGACTCTGACGTTAGAGACAAGTAAAGCTGAGTTTGGAGTTATAAGACTTATTGGTTCGTCGAAATGTGATATTATTTCGTTGGTTATTTGTCAGTGTTTGCTCTTCTCATTACCCGCATTTATACTAGCATTTATTTCACATTATTACTTATTATCACTAGCTCAATTAATAATAGAAAAAATAACTGGACAAATCCCTGACTTAAGAGTAAACTTCGAAGCTGTTATGTTTTCATTTATTCTAACAAATCTAGTGCCAATCTTAGCTTCTTATCTCCCAATGAAATCGATTTTATCAAATGATTTAGGTAGTTGTTCAAATGAAAAAGTAAAATCATCAGCTGTAAAAGTCAAAATAAAATCAGTGCAAGAAAATGAACGAAAAACATTAATTTATTTTGGTTGCTTTACTGTTGTTTATGGACTTGGAATCTACTATTTTCTTCCTCAAAGTTTATTACTTAAAAATTATGGAACTCTAATTATTATTTTTATGTGGATATTATTAGGAATGATGCTAGGATTTATACTACTTTCTCTAAATATTGAGAATATAATACAAAAAGTATGTTGTTATTTATTATTCTTCTGGACAAAAGCTTATATCAAAATATTAGTACTAAAAAATCTAACTAGCCATAGGATAAGAAATAGATCAACAAGTTTAATGTATTCATTAAGTGTAGGCTTCTTCATTCTAATTAGTGTTGGATTAAACATTGAACTTGAATCAATAAAAATGGAATTTCAAAAACTATCAGGAGTGTATTTTAATATCCGTTCTACTTTTGGTAGCTTCCAACCTAGACAATTAGATGCAATGCTTAACGAATTAATAAATAAAAACTTAACACAAGATGTTGCATTCTCTACTCCACCAATACAAGTATTAAAACCAAATCTTAAAGTCCAATTGGAAAATATAGGAAAATTATATGCTACTAATATTGATCTTGTTGGTATAAGCCCAAATTTTTATAATACAACTATAAATACATTCTTAAAAGTTAATGAAGAAGATAAAATAGATCTACCCTTATCTGAAAAGCTTTATTTAGAAAATACTGAAGGCGGTGCTGGAGTTTCAGCATATTTCAAGAATGAATTTGGCTTAAAATTAAATGATAGTTTTGTTGTATCAATCAAGGACGTTGTTTCTAATCATACAATAAGTATAGTACTAAAAGTAAAATATTTCTTAGACAGCTCTCCTTTTTTTGAAATGAGTTCGCATGAAAATAAATATAAAAAACTTAAAAGAGCTATAACAATTCCTTTTGATATTTATATAGATATCCTCAACAAATGTTCTGATTACTTTTACTCTGAATCTATTTACAACTTCTTTACTCCTCAATACCTAAATTACGAAGACTTACAACTTGACTCAATAACTTTAAAAGTAGACGATAATATGCCAAAAGAAAAACAAAAAGAATTAGAAGATTCAGTACGTTCAAAGATGAATGTGCCATATAGAATAACTAATTACTTCGAATATAAAGAAGGTATTGATAAAACAGGAATGTTAATTAATTATATATTCAACGGAGTTAGCTTTGGAATTTTGGTCTTCTGCTTTTTTAATTTAAGTTCTACTATGACAATTAATATATTCAATCAAACTAAGGAGATTGCTATTTTTAGAGCGATGGGAATGAAAAAGCGTTCTGTTACATTTATTTTAGTTGTTGAAGCTATTACACTTATTTTTTCAAGCTCAATAGTAGGCTTTTTAATCGGAAGTATATTAGGTTACACAATGTCAATACAAAGAAGCTTATTTACTAATATTCCTGCTCATTTTGTATTTCCTTCTATGCAAGTATTGAATATTCTTATTGTTTCGGTTTTAGGAGGATTTGTTTGTACTATTGTTCCGATTAGAAGGTTGTTGAGTGAACAGATATCAGATATTATTAAGAAGAATTAAAAAAGGAAAATAATTGATAAGAATGAATGAGAATTGGGATGAATATTGTATATTTTCAGTTATAAATAAAGTATTAAAGTAATATTATATAAATGAATATTGTTGATATTAATTTTATAAATATTATTATAAGTTATATATTATAACTTATATATTATTAAACTATTAATATATGAAAATAATAATTTCTTGATTCATATTTATTTATACTTATTAATTATATAAAATTGAATCCACTAATAAAGTAATCGATCAATATACTAATAATATAATATATTTCATTATTAATTAAAAAGTTCAAGATCTTTAGTAAACACTTTTTCTGGATTTTCAAAATAATCTCTGAACTAAACAATAAAATAATATTATAAGTATTAATAAAGTAATAATATATCTTATATTATATACCTTATTGATTAACTTTCCTCCTGACATTCCATCCATAAATCTATGATCTACTGTTATATGAAGCGGTAAATATGAATGAATTTTATATATTCCCTCTTTATTTAATTCTCTTTTATTAACCTCAGCACAAATAGTTAATACTCCAGCACTATGTGTCATACCTTTATATAATATAAATAATTAAGTTTTTTTAATATTTATAATATATCTTTAAGTCTTATTTACCATATAACGGAGAAAAAGCATGTTTAATATTCTTATAATCTCCTAGTGAATTTATTATTAATGTTCCATAATGATTTTCTTCGAGCTATAATAAAATGAATAAACAAACACAATAATATAATAATATAATTTAATAATTTACTCCTAAGGTCGCATTCCCAAACCCAAGACAGTTTTCAATGTAACCTTTTATATCATAATAAAACCCTAAAAAACTAAACAGTTAAAAAAACACTTACTATGAAGGGACTTTATCTGCAAATTTTAACTCATTATTTTGATTACTTGTAATATTATTTGTATTATTAGTATCTGTATCGTTTGTATTATTATCATTATTATTTCTTAGTTGTTTTACATCAGAGTAAAATTCTTCATATAAAACACTAATATCTTTATTATTGACATTTCGTAATGTTGATAATCCTAATCCCTTTGTTATTTTAATAATATTTAAAATATTAATTATTTTATTGTAATAATTGAATGTCATTTTATATTTAATTACCTTTTCTTCATTTTGTGTATCAACAAAAATAGAAATATCCATTGAGTCTTTAACAATAGGCTAAATGAAAGTTAATATAGTGATAAATATAGTTATTACTTATTATAATATAATGTATTTAATATAAATAATATACGTACTTTACTAAATTTTAATGCTTGGAGTATTTCAGGAAAACATGCAATTGCATTACCGACAACTTTTGTTATGAATAAATTCCATGTAATTTTTTTATTATATTTCTTTGATAATGCCTCGATTAACTTTTTTGATTTTTCTGATCTAAATTTGAGTGTAGAAATAATTGTTGAATCCCAACTGTGACTATATGTCGCCATTTGTAAATTTCTTTTACTGTCGTGATAAGCAGATTTACTAGCAAACAAATATACTATTGTATATATTATTACAATTGTCAAATATAAATAAGTTAACTTTCCATCTTTAAAAAAGTAATCATCAATAAATAATCCTAAGAAGAAAAGAAATTGCAATGGATTCATATTTTTATATTATAAGTTTAATTTAATCGAATTTAATTGATGTCATTTAATCAATATTACAATATTACGGTATTTAAATAATTATATAATTTACAATACTTATTTTTATTTTAAAATTTATAAGTAAAAGTGTTTATTATTCAAAAACAATATAGAAAATATATAATCATATTATATAAAGTTAATATTATATAAACTTTTAAATATTTAATTAAAATATTAAAGATTATCCATAATAGTTATTATAGTTAGTTAACTTTCTTAATCAATAGTAATTGATTAAATATATTTCTTTTCTTAAGATATTCCTATTCCTGTTTCTGTTTTTCTTAACTTACTTTGACATAAGACAATCAAGCTCAGGGATTGGGTCATAAATACCTTCACAATTTGGTACTCGATAAGCGTTAACAAAATGATAAAAAATATCTG
>Ga0100378_1002162_pt1 | contig 19809 bp, 24 predicted proteins | sample CryGeymeta201502_FD_81535 | JGI IMG/M metagenome (GOLD analysis project Ga0100378, IMG submission 81535) | Groundwater microbial communities from Crystal Geyser aquifers in Utah, USA - Crystal Geyser metaG 2015-02 | ecosystem: Environmental > Aquatic > Deep subsurface > Groundwater | place: USA... | reverse complement strand
TAGTAAGAACTATAAAATATATTAGTTTAAATTTAAATGTAAAATTAAAATTTAAAATATTACTTTATGTTAATAACTAAATTAATAGAAAAGAACTATCAATTTAGTTTAGCTTAATTGCAATACAGCTTATATTGTCTTTTGAACCAAGATCCATTGCCTTAGCAACCAATATCTTTGCTAAATTTTTAGTATTATTTGTTACTAAATCATTAGAATTAAAATCTATAGAATTAACTATTCCAAACAAATCTGAATCTGTAATAGAATCCCATATTCCATCAGAAGCCATTACTAAAAATTTATCGGTGTCTAAAATTTCAGTTCTAGTTAAATAAGGAGTATTAATAAGGCATTCAGTAGAACTTTTCATTTCAAAGTCTCCTAAAGATCTAGTTACAGCCAATGAACCATATAATCTTTTTCTTATAATTATTCCATTTAGTGCTTTTACTCTTATTTGCTCTGATTTATCACTTGCTTTATGATCGAATGATAGCCTTAATGAAGCTTCTTGTCTTACTAGTACAGATCTACTATCACCTACATTACCACTGTAAATTACTCTTTTGTTATTTTCCCAACATAAGTAAATTAAATTAGTAGTACAACCTGAAAGATCATCTTTCATTAATTCTTTAAGTTTTTGGTCCATTTCAGAGAAGCTTCTAATAATAGCCTTCTCTACTTTAGTTAATATCTTTTCTTCTTTATTGTCCGTTTTACTACTGTCAAGTTTAATTTCTTGTTGACCTTGTTTAATAACATTAATATCTTGTTTTAAATCACTTTCCTTCTCTGTTTCAGTAATATCTTTCAAATTTCTGTAGAATATTCCTGGTAATTCTTTGGCTGTATTTTCAGCTGCGGTAGTTCCAGTATGTCCATCACAAAGAATGAATAATTGACTTTCTAGTGGATTATTCTGTTCTACATTAATAAAATCTTCCATATACTCTCTAGTTTCTTTGTTTGGTTCAAGCTCGAAGAAAACACCTTTTTCCAAATCATTTTTAGTTTTTTTCTTTTCAAGGTCTTTTAGAACCTTTAGTTGTTGTAATAGATAATTATCTTTTTTTCTAAACTCTACATTGTATAATGCTTTTACAGTTTCATTCTTCTTAGAATTTTTCTTACTTAAATTGACTTCATTATCTTTCTCTACTACTTTACGATTGTCATCCTCATTTATGAACATAATTGATGGTCTTTTTGAAATAGTTATATGCTCATCATCGTCATACATAATAAACTTCTCATTGATATGATTCAGAATTCTTTCAAACAAATCAATGTTTAATTTACGCTTTCTAACTTCTACAAAGCTTTTTGCTCTTTTATGTCTTGGCAGTTTTTCTTCGTCATCTATCTCCTTTTCTATAGTAGTCCTCGCTGTAACATGAGTTTTTGTATTATTAGGATTTAGTGTCCTTACAAAAATTTTATTATCATTCCAGTTGTGTTTTCCACTTAATACTCTGTTAATCTAATTTTTATAATAAATAAGTTTATAAGTTAATAAGTTAGCTTAAGAATATAACTGATTAATATGTTTTAATGAAATTACTCTTTGAACTGTAGCCTTCTCTCCTTCGTCTGCATAATAGGATTCCCAGTATGCTGCCCAATCATGAACCCCTATTTTGCCAGTTTTTTTAAGATCAATATCTTCGAATATATATTCTGTATTTAATTCTGGATGTAATTTTGACCAAAATTTCATTGTATCTTCTTTAGAAATTGTTTCTGAACCATTGCTGCATAACAAGTCGAATAATTTTTTCAAAAGAGTTTGAATATTTTTGGGTAACTTTATAATATTAATAATATTTATCTACTTTTGAAGAGTTGCCTCCCATTATTTTTTATTTTATTATTAACTATTAATTAAATCTAATGTTTATAATACAATTATTACTAAATATGTTATATTCTAGTCGTATTTATTTAGATTTAACTAGGAATCAATAAATATTTTAATAATAAAAATTAATACATAAGTATCAAATAATAAGTTATTAAATACTAATATTAATTATTAAATTAATATAAGTCAAATAGTTCTAAATTCTTTAAATTATGAAATTATAATTAAATCAATATAGCAATAGCATTTATGAATATTCTCCTTGGTATAAATACTTATTCTTGTGATTTCTAAAGATTTTATCTCTGAATTTATTATATCCAGTTGCGTCTCTTAAAGCATAAACTTCATAACGATCTAACAGTTAAATAAATATTTTACAAGAATGATGAGTAAATTCGTGATATTTAATATAAATCCATGAAATTGGGAACCAGATAAATAGAGCCATCCAAATTCTAAAGAAAGTTTAATAAATTATTATTATAGTTATTATAGTATATAGTATTACCCGTAAATATTAACTTTTGCATCTGGCCAATGAGCGTTTTCAATAAAGTCTAAGAAAGTAGCAACATCTGAAGCCATTTGGGGAGTTGAAGCTGGAGTTCCATCATCGTATTTGATCATACCATCGTGTAATTGCTATAATTTTAATTAAAATAAGTTAATAAGTAATAATTGTCTTACTCTTGGCATTCCAATAATCATGTGATGAGCATAGGGATTGAAATATTTTCCTTCAGGGACATCCAAACCAAATGGAGCATTATAATGATATCCAGTTAACATGTTATAGATATAACCCGCGTGGGCTGGATTATGCTCAGCAGTTCTTGATAAATCGGGTGGCCATAAACCGTGATTAGCAGATTTAGCATCTATATAGTAATAAATATTAAATTATAATAATAAGTTTACGATCTCTTGTTAAGTAAGTTGACCACATTCTGTCATGAATTAGTCTTTGTCTATAGTCCCACTCGTTAAAATAAAATGCTCTTCTCATTTGATGGGCTGGATGGATTGGTGGGGTGTCTGGCATTTTATTGATTAATTCTTGTTGAGAGAAAGCTTTGTCAACCATAACGTCATACTTTTGTTTGAAAGCTCCGTGGCAAGATTGACAAGATTTAAGCCAAACTTTGAATCCTCTTCGAACACTGAATTTTAATAAAGATTATTTTAAAAATTATTTACGTTGCTGAGTTAAAGGTAGACCAAGTTTGTTCTTGTGGCCAATGGAAATGGCCATGATGTCCTCCAACACTATTAACCATTTCTTCGTAACCGTGAATACCATTTGGGGCTCCGATGTCATCCCTGTATATCCATGCGTGCATTTTTTTATCACGATTAGCAAAAAAAAGACCAGCTGTTATGAATCCTCCGAGTAAAGCAAATTCGGATAATTTAGTTGATCTGCCCGAAATTTGAGGTTGTAACTGCTTTTCAGAAGTAAATAATAGCCGGTTTGCACCTTTTTTTAAGCTATTAAAGCTAAATGCTTTCATTTATTATATTTATTTGTTTGAAAATAAATAAATATTATTATATTAAGTTAATATATATTGTAAATAATAAGTAATAATAAATAATAATATATAAGATTATTTTTTTAAATAATTTATAAATTAATCTTATAAATAATAAATAATAAAATTTATTAAATTAAAATAAATTAAATATTAGTATTATTAGTATATATTAAATGAATAATGGAAAAATCAAAAAAGAGGAAGAAAAAGATATAAATAGTCATGATTATGGCGATTTATACAACGAAGATAAACTACACAATCCTATTAAAAATGTATCAGAAAAATGGAAATTAATCCCAGCATTTTTAAAAGTAAGAGGATTAGTTAAACAACATATCGATTCATTTAACCATTTTATCAATATTGGAATAAAAGAACTTGTTAAAGCAAAATCCAATTACATGATCACTAGTGATTACGACCCTAAATTCTATTTAAAGTATAAGGACATTTATGTTGAAAAGCCAACAATTTATGAAGACTTTGTAACAAGACTAATATATCCTCATGAATGCCGAGTAAGAAATTTAACTTATGCTGCTAATATTTTTGTTGATATTGAATACACTTGTGAAGACCGTTGTATTAGTAGGAACAGTATAGTTATAGGGCAAATACCCATTATGCTAGGAAGCTCGAATTGTAACTTGATTGGAAAAACGCATGATGATCTAGCCTTATTGAATGAATGCCCTTATGACCCCAGGGGATATTTTATAGTAAAGGGAGTTGAAAAAGTTATCTTAATTCATGAACAGCTTTCAAATAACAGAATTATTGTTGAAAAGGATAAAAAAGGAAATTTATTTGCTCAAGTTAAGTCAATAACTATGGAAAAGAAAACATTAACGGGATTAAACATAAAACATGGAAAAGCTTACTTATCTTCAAATTCGTTTAATAATGATATTCCATTAGTAATTGTTTTTAGAGCAATGGGAATATTATCAGATATGGAAATAATTCAGTTAATAGGAAGCGAATTCTACGATATGATTATATTAAGTATTGAAGAAGCCCACTCATTAAATGTTTTAAATCGAGAACAAGCTATCGAATATATTGGTACTAAGACAAAATCATTTGGAAAAAAGTCAGACATGTTCGAAAATGTTATCGAAGTATTATCAACAATTGTCTTAGCACATATTCCTGTAGTAAAAGGAAACTTTTTCCCCAAAACAAGGTATTTATCATTTATGGCAAGAAGACTGTTTGAATGCTTAAACGATCCTACAATGATCGATGATAAAGATTACTATGGTAATAAAAGACTAGAACTTGACGGTCAGCTTATTTCTCTTTTGTTTGAAGATCTATTTAAAAAGTTCAACTCTGACCTTAAGAAACAAGCAGATATGCTAATTGGAAAAGGAGAAACTTTTGATATTGTAAAACATATTCATATTGATACTATAACTCACGGTCTTTCAAGTGCTATCTCTAGTGGAAATTGGACTGTTAAGCGTTTTCGTATGTCTAGACAAGGAGTCACTCAAGTTCTTAATAGACTATCTTATATATCAGCCTTAGGATATATGACAAAAATTACATCTCAATTTGAAAAAACTAGAAAAATATCAGGGCCTAGATCTCTACAACCATCCCAATGGGGTATGATATGCCCATCTGATACACCAGAAGGAGAGTCTTGTGGGTTAGATAAAAATTTAGCTTTACTATCACATGTTACTACTTCTCAACCACATAAAGCAATACTTAATTTATCAATCAATTTAGGCCTCGAGGATATCGGGCTTTTAACCGGGGAGGAAATTTATTCAAAACAGAACTATTTAATATTTCTTAATGGAGAGCCGATTGGATCTCACAAACATCCAAACACTTTTGTTAAAAGATTTAGAAGTTACAGAAGAAAAGGATTAATTCATGAATTTGTTTCTATTTCCAAAAATGACGCACAGAGAAACATTTTTATAGCTAGCGATTCCGGACGATTAACTAGACCCTTGATAATAGTTGAAAATAAAAAAAGTAAACTAACTGCGCAAGATATTAATCTTATTTCATTAGAAATCAAAAGTTTTAAAGATTTAGTACAAGGAGGTGTAATAGAATATTTAGATGTCAATGAAGAAAATGATGCTTTGATCGCTTTGACTGAGCAGCAAATCACAGTTGGAACCACTCATTTAGAAATTGCTCCCTTCTCAATACTAGGTGTTGTCGCAGGACTAATTCCATTTCCAAACCATAATCAGGCTGCTAGAAATACTTTTCAATGTGCTATGGGTAAACAAGCTATAGGTACAATGGGTTACAATCAATTGAACAGGTTTGATACTATTCTATACCTTATGGTTTATCCTCAAATTCCTCTTGTAAAAACTATAACTATCGAACTTGTAAATTATGATAAGCTTCCTGCTGGACAAAATGCTAGTGTAGCTATTATGAGTTTTTCTGGTTATGATATTGAAGATGCAGTCATAATGAATAAGGCATCTTTAGATAGAGGTTTCGGAAGAGTAATGGTAAAAAAACGTTACCAAGAAGAATTGAAAAAATCATCAGCTGGTCTAAATGAATACAGAAAGTGCCCAGAGAAATTTTCTGTAGATAAAGATTCAAGCAATTATACTAAAAAGAAGAATATTTCTCATATTCAAAAAAAACTAAGACCTTTAGATAGAGATGGTCTACCATATATTGGTGAAAGATTATTTAACGGTGATATTTATATTAACAAGTATTCAATTATTAATCAGGAAGGAGATTACACTCAGAATAATGTTAACATAATCGAAAAACCATCAATGATAACTTACAAATCTACTGTTTCTTCATATGTAGATCGAGTAATGCTTACAACTACTCCGAATCAGCCTGAACTAATTAAAGTAATCCTTAGACAAACAAGACGTCCTGAAATCGGAGATAAATTCTCTTCAAGACATGGACAAAAAGGAGTAGTAGGTCTAATTGTAAATCAAGAAGACATGCCTTTTTCAGAAACAGGTTGGTGTCCAGATCTAATTATGAATCCACATGGTTTTCCTTCAAGAATGACAGTAGGAAAGTTAATAGAATTACTAGCTGGAAAATCAGCTGTAATGGATGGAGTCTTTAAATACGGAACTGCTTTTGCAGGGGAAAAAGTAGACGATATAGGAAAAATATTAGTTCAAAATGGATTCTCTTCAACAGGTAAAGATTTCCTTATGAGCGGTATAACTGGAGAATACATTGAATGCGCAATATATTCGGGTCCAATATTTTACCAAAGATTAAAGCATATGGTTGTAGACAAAATGCACGCTAGAGCCACTGGTCCAAGAACTAGTTTAACAAGACAGCCTACCGAAGGAAGAGCAAAAGATGGTGGACTAAGACTTGGAGAAATGGAGAGAGATTGCTTTATTGGTTATGGTGCTTCTAATTTATTACTCGAAAGACTTATGATTTCTAGTGATGTCTTTAAAGTTTTCATTTGTTCTAGATGTGGTTTTATTGCTTATCAAAATCATTGTACTTATTGTAATGATGGTGAAAAAATATTTACAATCAAGCTTCCATATGCATTTAAATTATTGATTCATGAACTTTTGTCAATGAATATCAAAACAAAGTTCAATTTGACCAATTTATAGGAAATGAAATGTTGTAATCAAGAAAGTAATTAATTTTTATATGGAATTAATATCATATTTATTAAAAAATTAAACATATTATAAACATATTATGATTAATTATTAGAATTATAGTTTATTATATATGATGTTATTAAGAGAATATTAATAATAAAATAAATATTAATTTATATTAAAAGAAATGACTGATCAAGACAGTATTGATTATTAACTTAATTTAGATGCTAATTTATATGTTATTGGGGGAGTAGGCTTATTTGTAGTTGCTGCAGGAATGTATTTCTTTTTATCAAAATCAGATGCTGACGTTGAAGAAAAACAAACAGATAAAAGTGAATTATTCGAAGTAAATAATAATTATATCTAATTAATAACCTAAAAAAGGATGATAAAAAAGGAGGCAAACATAGTAAAAGAGGAAATAAAGCAAAAACAAACAAAAAAGCCGAAGAAGACTTAACTGTATTTGAGAATATGAAAACTACCGAGCCAGTACTCCCTGCCCAAACTACAGAAACTTCCAAAAACGTAAAACATACTGAAGAAAAGGTTAGTCATAAAGTAGAAACTAAGAGCAATCCAGAAAAACAAGACAATACCAAATCTACTAAGAAAAAGAAGAAGAAGAGTAACAGTAAGATAAATGGTAAGAATTTATTTTAATAAAAGAACCTACCTATGTTAAAAATGAAGCTTATGAAGAGGCTGATGAAGGTTGGGAAGTTGTTACTAAAAACAAGCCCAAAAATAAAAGTATTGAAGAAGCAGAAGAGGAATCAAGAAGAGAATATAGAGAACATGTTGATAATTTTTACTAATTATTAATAATAGTTAGTTAATAAGAAATAAATAACAATGCATTTAATGTTTTAATTTATATTCAATATCAAATAATATTTATTTAATTATTTATTCATATGTTATATTTTAATATTACGTATACTAATTATATAAATTAAAAATGATTTTAAAAAATTTAAACGATAATACATAATATAAGAATAGTACAAAATTTGAATACCAAGAAAAAACACATATTGTGTAAACTTTATATAAGAGTTTAATTCTAGAACTTATTTAAAATTTCATTTTTATAGTAAATCTCAATAATTATTATCTTTATAAATACATTAAAAGAAAACACAATTAAATAATATAACTTATTATTTATAAATGAAAAATAAAAATGCAAATGAAAAGTTTGAACCTCAAATATTAAAAGTTGTAAATCTGCCAAAAAGTGCGATACTAAAAATAATAACTCCACCTGAAAATCAGGATAATAAAATACATAAAGCAAACAGAAAAGCATCAAGAAAACTCAGTCTTAATTCCAATAATCATAGTACCAACATATTAAGTCAACAAAGTCAGCAAAGTAATTCAAGAAGTCCTGAGAAAAAACTAAGTAATCACAGTATAAATAATCATAACAAATATGTGAAGATGTCTAGTAATAATAGTATAAATAGAATAAATGAACATAAATCAAACTCAAAAGGAAAGAATGAAAGTTTATTTATTGATAAAACTATTCATAATGATAATAGCAATAGTTTAACTAAATCTCCATCTAAATCACCAAAGAAATCTCCAAAAAAGGAAATGAAACAAGAAGCCACTGAAATTATGGAAAAAATAAATTTAATGAATAAAACAAATTTAAAACAAAATAACAATAGCAATAGCCAAAATAATAAAGGTAGTAAAGGGAATAGTAATAATAAAACATTACATCAAATAAATAATTCTAATGGAGGAGGAAATAATTCTCCTATTGGAAATAGAGCTAAACAAACAGGTATGAAACAAACAGGAATGCTAATTATGAACAACAATAACAATAACAATAATATTGAATCTGGTAATAAACAATTAAAACCTATTAAAAATGCAGCTTCGATTAGCTCAATTGAGAATTTGAATTCTAATGTTGGACAAGACAGTTATATTAATAACATTAATAATATGAATCCACACTTAAGAAATAGCCTTAGCGAAACTAAAATGAAATATAATAAAGAGCCAGTGTATACTCTTAACGAAAATGTAGCTATTTACAATGGAAAATCAAATGAACCTGAAGTAAATAGAAATTTTACAGAGTTTCTATTAAAAACAAAACAAATGGAAGAACTGGCAAATGATAACCAAACTTATCAACATGATATACAAAATTCAAATCAAAAGAGTAAGTTTTCACCAGATAATAATAAAACTAATTATAATAATTCTACAACTGTTCATAATCAAAATAAACCAATATTAAATGAAATTGTTAATAAATTGAATAATAATGAAAATGATCGATATAATAACGAAAACAATGAAGTTAATAACCATAATCACTATAATAAATTCACTGATGAAAATAAATCTTCATTATTTCACAATGGTAAAAATATTGAAAACAACAATAACAACAATAGCAATAACAATAATAATAACAATAGCAATTATTATGCTTCTAAAAATACAAGCTATAACATGAACTACAATAGCAATAATACAAACAATAACATAAGCAACAATATAAATTACTATAGAAGTAACCACAATGATCATAATTATTTCTTATTTAAACCATACAATTACAATGATTATAAGTATATCAAAATCGAAAATGAAAGTATGAACTTACCAAAAAGTTTGGGTTCTGATGTTATTGGAACAAAAGAATGGGAAGAAAAAAATAAAAAACTTAAGAAAGTACAAGAAGTTGGCTCAATAATAAGATTTATTAACGATAACACAATGAAATTTAGAAAATTTGAAGGTCAAGATGACAAAGAAAGACAACAACAGGAAAAATATAAACAATCAAACTTTTTTAAACGTTCAAGTTATGAGGTTATAAGAGAAAAGCAAGAGAAAAATCATGCTATATATAATTATGATCCAAGTCAATTTTTCAATAATAATCCTACTCCTCAACAAAATTGCTTAAGAATTGAAGATAGAGTTAAGTACTATGAAAAAAGTATTGGACAAGGACATGATAATTTACTTAGAAGTAAAAGCTCAAATAACTTTGAAGTTGTAAAAGCAAATGAGTTTGAAATTGTAAAAGGAAATGAAGATGAGGTGAATATGGAAGAAATTCGCCAGAAAATAAAAGAAAGAACTAGAAAAATGAAACCAGAGATATTTATATTTTAGATAGTTTGGTTTTTCCTTTGTGTGTATTGATATATGTTAAATATATTTTTATGATATATAAAATAATAAAATATTGGAATTTAAAATACAATAATTTTGTTCTACTTAATTATATTCGAGTATTATTTAAATATTAAGTAATGTTACTAAAAACCTAATTTTTTATTTAGTTATTTAAATTATGTATGTTTTAATTTTAATATTAATACTTCTTATTAATTATATTAATTTAATTAAAGATTAAAAAAATGCAGAATTTCTCACAAGAAAGAAATTCAAATATAAAATTACTCAAAATAAGAGGTAAATTTCATTATAATAGTAGTTAATTCAATTATATTTACATTATTACCCGAGAAATATTTAAAATGTAAGTAATTTCTTTATTCTTAAGCAAAATATTATGTCAAGTTAAACTTTTCCATTATTAATGCAAAAAATATGGTTACCAGAATTACCCACAAAACTAAAAAGAAAACATTAACTGATAGATTAATAGAGGTTAATGAAGAACATATGTTGTAATTATATTACATAATAAAAATAGTGTAAATGTAGATAGTCAAACTGAGAAATTATTTTATAGAGTAGTTATAACTGATACAGAACATATGGATAAAAAATATAAACCTTTTGTAATTAATCTTAAGGACTTCGAGGAAGAAATAAATATTACTAAAAAGTTAGAACTTAGTGATAAAACTGATAAAAATGATAGTGATAAACTTATTGTAGAAGTTAATTTTCAAGTTAATAAATTTACTGAAGCCCATTTATTGAATATTAAAGAAAAGTCATATACATCAAATATTATAAGGATTAATGATGGTTGTATAAATAGAAAAATATCCGATGGAGATAAAGTAAATGCACAAATGAATGGGAGTATTACAGATACAGATAAAAGTGGTAGTATACATTTGAAAGAAAAAACAGGATCTGTTAAAGCAAGTGCTGCAATATCAGATATGTTTAAAAGGGCACTTACTGAAAAATGCTTAGATGATGATAAATTTACTTTAGGAAGCTATGAAGTTATTAACAAAGAAGTAACAGAAAGTAAATAGAATTTTAATAAATATAGAAACTGGACTTAAAACAAGTCGATTTTTTAAAAATACTTCGATCATTACAAAAAGAGCATCTATCTTTAATAGTAAGCATAATATAGTTTATTTTGTTTATTTAGTAAATCCCAATTCTGCTAATTTAACTGGTGTAAAAGCTCCAGGAACTCCAGTTAAGACCATGAAGAAAAATTCTAAAGAGTTTCATGAAGTAAAACCTAAAAGTCAACGATCACACAAATTTCTCCCTGATTTAAAAAAGAAATCACTTTTTAGTGAAATAAATGAAGAAACTACTACAACATATCCAGAGGAAAGACCATCATTAGAACAATCAAGTGTGAACTTAATATACAAAATAGATAAATTGAATATTGTCGAAGGTACTAAATCAAAATTTGTATTCAACAACGATGATGTTCATGATAAAGCTGATTACTTCTGTGTTGGCTTTTTTGTATCAGGTCTAATTAAAGGCCAGAAACCACAAATATTATCAAACACTGAAGGGACTAAGTCTGCCTGCGGACATGTTGATTGCTCAATACTGCCTGCTTTAAAACCAAATGTTATATTTAGATTACCCCAGAAAGATAATAAATTATTAGAAATCAATGAATTAGTAAATCAAAATTTAAATATAGTGTGCTAGTATTTGTTTTCCATACGGATTTAAGATATGTTTTACTACAAATGAAAACTCAATACTTCCTCCTAAGAATTTCTCAACAACTATAACAAGTATTGATGGTTCTAGATATTACTTGACAACATATAATTACTATATAAAAGTAGAAAATTCTGTTTTTAAAGACATTTACAAAATAAATATAAGTAAAGAATACCTTCAATTCGACAAATTCTTCTTTTTATTTGAAAACAATCCAAAACTTAAGAAAAAGGTTGAAGGAGAGTGGGAAAAACAATTAGAAATAATAACAAATATAAATTATAATGACTTTTTCTATGTCCCTCAATGTATAGCTTTAATTTCAAAATACCCTTATGTAAATCAGATGCACACAAGTCTAGAATCATTATTAAAAGTTTCACATAAGCAAGATGCATTTCAGTTAATTCCTCAGATCTTACAAATTATTAAAGGAATTCCAATGCCTTCTATCAAAAAGCAAGTTTCTTTTTACCTTCCTTATATTGAAAATAGTGTAAGTTTACAATGTTTAGTTCAAAAGCAGCTTCCGTTGACCAATTTTAAGTTTGGTAGATTACTTGAATTGTTAAATACTGATATTATACTAATAATATTTCATTTATTACAATTAGAACAGAAGATATTATTTGTTGGAAAAGAATATAATCAAATTGCGGAACTGATTGACCTTTTTTCAAATTTATTATACCCATTAGAGTAACTAATTTTCAATTAAACATTTAATTTAATATTTAATTAATTTTTTATAGATGGTGCCATACTTTTATTCCAGTCTTAAGCGAAGAAATGATTAAGTTCTTACAGTCTTTTATGCCTTTTGTTATGGGAATTGATATTTCAATGTTCGATTTAACAGTCCAGTACTTAGAAGAAAATGAGAATATATATTTGGTCTTTATAGAAGAGCAAAGAATCGATATATCAAATAATATAATAAAGAATCAACTTTCGCAGTATCAAAAAAAGAATACGAAAAAAATAGACAATAGGGATGTAGTCAATTTACTTCCAAAATTTCCAAAAGAGAATTATAACCACCTCTTTAATAACCTTGAACGTATAAAGAAAGAAAAATCATTTACCCAAGATGACGAACATAATTTAATACAAGAGTTATTTATAAAAAATTCAATTTATATGTTTGGAGACTATACAAAATATTTATCTTTTATTGATGAAACACCTTTATTTAATAAAGAAAGTTTCTTAGAAAGTAAGCTTTCAGAAAATAGAGATTTTTATGATGAATTTACAGAGGTGCAAATGTTTAATCAATTAGTACAAAATCAGAAAATGGAAGAAAACTTTCCATATTTTTATAATGAAAGTTTGTTCTTCATCGAGTATCAAAATATGGCACTTACTGGAAGTCAAGAATCTAAAACTATTATGTATAGCATGAATAATTACTTAGAAGCAAGCAGGCAAAGTAGGAGTAGAACTTCAATAATTAGTGAATCTACAGATTTTAAAACAAATAAAATGCGTAAAGACAGTAGTTGTATGAGTATTTCTGAAGAAAAGAACGAATTATATGTTTTGAAACCTTATTTTTTAGAAGAATTCAAAAATACAAATGATAGAAATAAATTTGAAGAAATAATAAAAAACAAATATGTAAATTTTGGTCATAAAGGTCTTATTCTAAAAGATGATTACCTTCTTTCTAGATCTGCAGTTACAGAAATAAATTATGATATAGAATATGATTTTTATAAATATTCTTATTCAGAATATAACATAGAAGACATCCAAGAAAAAGAAATGATTCTAAGAAAACCCCGTTATAGAAAAAGTACAGTTGTTAGATTTAACGAGTAATTATTTATATAAAAATTATTAATATAACATACTTAATTAAATTATACTAAATTTTGTAGTGTGGAAGAATTCAAAGTTAAAGAAGATATATACGAATATTTAAAAATGATTTTAACTTCACAGCCTTTATCAAACAATGAAAAGAATAATTTACAAGCTCTTTTGATGACTCCTAATGGAAAGTCAATCTTTTCAAGAAAGATATTTCAACCAAAATTTGCTGAAGTAATAATACATTATAAGTAATTTATAGAATAATTGGCATTGTTTATCAGATAAAAGCTTTATTGACTTATACCAAGTTATTTTTTCGATCTTGCTTTCAATAAACAGTCAAGGTTTATTATTAAACGAAGATTTAATATTAATAGCAAAATCATGTTTTTATTATTATAGGTACTATTATATAATAAATCATTAACCTATTATAAATTTTATAGAGTTGATAACAATACTTCAAGCAAATCCTACTTCTTATATCAAGAAATGGCTAAGAAAAAGCAGATATTAATAAACAAAAGTTTTTGGGAAAACTTTTATGAATACGAATGTGAGCTAGAAAAGAACAATTATTATATTAAAAATTTAAATAATCGTCCTAGTTTAAAGGAAGAAGAAGACCTAGAAGATGAAAACTTTAAATACTTATGCTTAACAAGAACAATTGACTATATGAATTGCTTTAATGTCGATATTAAATTTATTGTAGAAACAATATTTGATTATATATGTCCTAAATACAATATAACTAATGTAAGATTAATTATTCATTATTCATTTATTTATAATTAGATAAGATTGATTTATCAACTACAAATGGCACTGTTAAATATAAATTCAACGAAGAATCAATCGTAATGCTGGAATTACATTATACTATTATATTTTTTATAATTTATTTTGTTAATAATATAAAATATTATTATTTGTTTATGTTGTTGTTATTTTGTTTAATTTTATATCAGTTAAATTTATTAATAATAAACTTATTAATAAATTTTTCAAACTATTAATATGGTTTTATTAATATTAATTTTAAATAAAATAATAAAAGACAAGACAAAAAATGAATCACTCTTCAGTACTTGCAAATTTCCCTTCAAAGAAGAAATTAATAAATTACAAATTCAATGAAAATGATGAATTAGTTAGAAAATTCACAGAAGAAGATGAAAAAAACAGAAAAGAAAATAAGATTCCTTTAACTCAGGTTTTAAAATCCTCTAAACCATTGAGTTTTGATTTTAATATTTCTTCTTCTAATAAGCCTATAACAAAACAATTAGAACCAAAGAATAAATCTAAACACTCAAGAGATTCAGATGTGTCATATGGTTTTGAGTATAGAAAGCCATTACTAACTGAAACTAATCAAATTTCTAGTAGTCGTAACAAAAAAATGCCATTGATTTTTGAAAATGTACCTGTTAAACTTAATCTAAATAAGTCAGTCAGATGTAAAATAATTAATTTAAATTCCTTTTAGTAAAGTCTAAAACCAATTCCAGCAGCAAAGGTGAAAGCATTAAACATATGGATTTTCATTATTTAAATGATCATCCAAGTGTTCAGCATTCTACAAAAAATAAAAAAGTTTACAAATCAATTTTTAAAGAAAAAGAAAATAATGAAAGTTCAAATGATAACAATAACAACAATAACAATCGTTATAAAACAGAGCCTTTAAACTCAACACCTAAATTTAGTATTAAGATTCCAGATAAATCTCCTAATAATAAAGTTTATTCATATAAATCAATATTTGATAAAAAAGAAGATTTCTTTAATGTTGATGATGAAAAACCTAGAGAAAAACCTCAAGAACATTTTGAATCAATTAGTTATATTAACAAAACAGAAGAAAATATTAATCCTCGTTTATCTGAAAATATTACAAATAATCTTCTATTTAAGGATAAACATTTTAAAAAGGTTCAAAAGCGAAATTACAATAAAATTGAAGAGAAGAAAGATAGCTTAAAAAATTTAAATGAGTCCAATTCGTCTTCTTCTGAAAGTGTTGAAGAAGAACTTAGTATGAGAAGACAAAGGGGTCATTCTGTAAATCCTCAGAATATGTATGTTTCTCCACTTATTGAAAAGGAAAATATAAGCTTGAAAGATAAATTATTAGATCTTAAAGAGGCTTTAAGTAAAATTGATTATTTATAATATAATACTTTTCTAGGAAAAGCAGAATTAGAAAATAAGACTATTGCATTCGAAAAAACTATTTTAACTGATCATATACAAAATTTGATTCATAAGAAAGACAAAGAACATAAAACACACAAAGAAAATAAAGATGATAAAGAAAACAATAACAAGTCTCACAAATTAGAACCTATAAACCATGAAGACATAGGAAGAAAAAAATCTAACTCAACTAATAAGAGACTTTCTTATAAACTTAACTCAAATAAAAGTATGCTTAAATTAGAAAAAGTAATGTCAGAACTTCCTCCAATTGACAAACCGTTTCAACATAAGTCTTCTAAAAGCATATTACCAAACATTAATTTAACGACAAAACCAGCTAAAACAGAAAGCAAAAAGAAAGTATTTTTCAATAGTCTAGTAAAAGTATTGAATCCAGAAAAGGAAAAAGACATTGATAAATACAAAAGAATATTAAGTGTCGCTGTAGAAGTAGAAGAAGAAGCTGAAGAAGATGATAAAACACAAAGAATAAAACAGGAAGAAGTGCAAAAGTTTAAAAAAGAAAGAGCAATAAAGAATATTAATAGGGTAAAAGCTATTGCTGATTTGATTATTTTTTATTTTATGGTAAGAAAGGTCACAAGAGAGAATAAACTATATAAAGGACATACAAGTTTAAAGAAATTTGTATATCATTATGAACAAGATAGAGTTGAAGATGCTGTCACAGCTTGGATTTATAATGCTATAAAGATACCAATATTATCAATTATTAAAACGTCTAAGTTAAACTTTGATATAAGTAATGAAAAATCAGAAGTAAAGGAGCTAACAAGTGAGCAAAATGATAAATACATTAAGCTTGAAGTAAGTTTTTCGATTAATTTTTTATTATTAGGCAAGATTAAAAGCAATAATGAATAATCTTTTAGAATCAGCTGTTTCAAATAATATTATTGGATTTTTACATTTAATAACTGATGAGAAATCAATGATTCCTTTAAGATTTTTCCCTTATTTTATCTTAACTAGATTAAATATTTCAGAAAATGGTCAATTAATGTATATAATTATTATAACGTTTATAGAAAAGTTACTTCACAACATCAAAAAATGATAATTGTTTGGTATTTAGTTTGTAAAGTATTAGTCAAAAACATACTTATCGATTTAAATTTTGGTCTTAAAGAAAAATTAAACGAAACTGTTTTAAAGTAATAATATTTTCTTAACTTAGAAATTTCAAAATTCTCGCTTCTTTGTTTTATAGATCAACAGTTAATTTTATTCATAGTTATATTCCAGTTGAAGACAAACCTAAATCACTCGAATATTTCCATGATTTAAATAAAGGATATAAACATCCTAAAGATATAATCATCTTTGAAAATACAAAACATAAACAAGAAATTGATAAATTAAAAAAGAAAAGAGTTAATAAAAGCTACTTAAAAGCATATTCAAAATTCATTAATTCAGATAAAAATTCTGAAGAAAAAGAAGAAAATTGTAAACTATTTTTCCAAATGAATGACTTTATAAAAGTCGATAAAAGAGATAGTAACAATTATATGGAAATTACTGAATTAAATGATATTTTATATCAACAAGTTGATTTAAAACTATACGGTTTCTGTGCTAAAACGAATAATTTTAATTTAATGAAACTAATATGGGAATTCGTTGATAAAGTATATAAAATGGTATTGATCTATTCAAATAAAATGAAGAATAAATAATTATAAAATAAATAGTTATTTTATTAATAGATGTTATATTAAGATTATATAAGATATACAGAAATATATTTGAATTGATTGACTTTTTCATTTATTAAAATAATAAATATTAAACCATCATAATTAATTTAATCATAAACAATAATAAAAATAAAAATGAAAGCAATAACAAATAATCTTTCCTCATCATCTTCATCTAAAAAGAATTTACATCTTACTAAACCAAATGAAGATTTCACTCATCTTAAAAAAATGAATAGTGAAAAAACACCCAAGTTTATAAGCATTAATAAAATTCCATTGTCACAACTTATAAATAATAAAAATAATAAAAATCCATTAAATTTCGAAATAAATCTAACAGAGCCTAACAAAGATAAATCACCGAAAAAGATATTAAATAAAAAAATGTATAAATCAATATTTAATCATGAGAATAATGGAGAAAGCCCCAGAGAAGTTAAGGAAAATAATTTTGAAATTGGAAAGGAATACAAAAACATACAATTTATTAATCCTAATAATCCTAATGATACTAATATTGCAGAACAAGAATATGGATTAAAACCAAAGATAAAAGAATTTGGGATTACAAAAAATAATAGTTACTTCTATGACCAAGAAAAACTATCGAAGAAGTTTTCTGATAGAAATATTGCAATAAAAAAATTTAATTTACCAAAAGTACTTCTTGATAAAGAAAGAAATTTGGGACTCTCTTTAAGTGAACGTAATATAGGAAATATGAAGCAAAAAGACTATAAATATGTTGAAAATTTCTATGCAAAGAAAAAACAAAATTCAAGTAGTGACGAGGAAACCAACGAAGTATTAGAACTTAAGGCACAAACTGATAGACCTAGTCAAAACGGAAAGCACAAAACTTTGAAGGAGAAATTACAGGATCTTAAAGAAGAATTAAGTAAGATTTGATCATATTAATAAAATTATTATTATAAATTATAATTAGGATTGTCTGAATTAAATACTCAGAGGAATTCTTATGAGATGAATGTAATGAATCGCCAAATAGAGGAATTAAAAAACAATAATAAAAAATTAGAAAATATAGTCACTGACATTACAAGGAAAATTTCAGATAAAACTGAAATAGATGTTTCAATTAATGAAAAAGATAAAGAGATTGAAAAGGGAAAAGAAGATAAGAAAGGGAATGATAATAAATTAAAAACTAAAATGATTAACTCGCAAAAAGATATTCAAAGTAAATATAAACAGTTTCAAGACTCAAAAAGTAAAATAATTAATAATTATTAGAAATCCTTATAAAATTGGATAATTATTCATTATACAAAGGCAATAATATAAATCATAAGTCATCAAAGAATTTTCTTCCTCCAATATTGAGAAGAAATAAATTAGAAAGTGACAATAGAGTAAATTTAAATAAAAATGTTGAAAAAAAAATTGTAACACTACGAAATGAAGAAAATAATGACTACAAAGATCAAAAAGAAAATGGTGGAAAGCTAAGCTTTCCTGTTGAAGAATATGATTCTGAATATGAAGATGATATAAGAGAACAAGAAATAGCAAAGAGAAAGGAAAGAATACAAAAGAACTTATCTCGTGTTAAGGCTATAGCAGATTTATTATTATTTTACTTTATTGTAAGAAAAATAACAAAAGATAATGCTTTGTATAAAGGACACGTTAGTTTAAAAAAGTTTGTGTTTCATTATCAACAAGAAGATATTGAAAATTATACTACATCTTGGTTCTACAATTCAATAAAAATTCCGATTTTATCTATAATAAAAACTTCAAATTTAAACTTCGATATAAGTAATGTAAAATCGGATTATAAAATGATAACTGATGATCAAAATAGAAAATATATTAAGCTTGAAGTAAGTTATTATGTTAATTAAACTAATAATTAGGCACGATTAAAAGCAATAATGAATAATTTATTTGAAACTTTAGCTAAAGATTCAAATCATATAAGTAATATAATTGGATTTTTACATTTAATAACTGATGAGAAATCAATGATTCCTTTAAGATTTTTTCCTTATTTTATCTTAGCTAGATTAAACATTTCAGAAAATGGTCAATTAATGTAAATAATTATTTTTTACGTTTATAGAAATGTTAATTCAAAACAACAAAAAATGATAATTGTATGGTATTTAGTTTGTAAAGTTTTA
>Ga0100378_1002158_pt1 | contig 19843 bp, 19 predicted proteins | sample CryGeymeta201502_FD_81535 | JGI IMG/M metagenome (GOLD analysis project Ga0100378, IMG submission 81535) | Groundwater microbial communities from Crystal Geyser aquifers in Utah, USA - Crystal Geyser metaG 2015-02 | ecosystem: Environmental > Aquatic > Deep subsurface > Groundwater | place: USA... | reverse complement strand
TCCGCATCCTGAAAGCGAACAGGGCTGGCAGCTAGTGAGTGAATTGTTGTAGTACTAGCCCACACCACATTGACTCTGACAAGTATTGGCTGTACTGTTATAGGTATAACTAGTCTAACAAGCAGAGCAATTGGTTCTTGATACACATTGAGTGCATGGTGACACACAGGCTAGACATCGATTGGATGCAGAATCAGTGTAGTACCCAGTAGGACATGAAGATCGACAGGTGCCATTCAACTCATAGAAACCATTAGCACAAGAAGTACAACTTGTGGCTGAGGTGCATAACAAACAGTTAGTTGAACAGTTGGTGCAGATATAATTGCTGCTGTATGTGCCGTTAGGACAACTGGCCACACATGAACTGCCATATAAACTATAAGGAGTGACACAACTGCTGCAATTTGTGGCAGAATTGGTGCAGGTTAGACAAGTTTGAGTGCAGGGTAAACAAGTTGTTCCATTGTTGTAGGTCTGAGTTGGACAGCTTGTATGGCAGGATGAATTGTAAAGAATTATGCTGCTGTTGATACACTGTGTGCAGTGAGTCGAACTGGTGCATGTCAAACAATAGGCTGAACATGATAGACACTGACCAGATGCTAGATAGGTTCCGCTAGGGCATGCCATTGTGCATGATCCGTTGACTAGAGAGTAGTTTGTGGAGCACTGAGTGCAAGCAGTCGAGTTGCAAGTTGCACAGTTGTTATAGGCTCCACTGCAGAGCTCACAATTTCCGCTAGTTGAGTTGTAGAAATATCCAGTATTGCAATCAGCTGTACATATACCATTGGAGAAAGTGTATCCGCTGAAACAAGTAAGGCAGTTGCTGACAGATGGACCCGAGCAGGTCAAGCATGTAGGGTAGCATTGTGAGCAGTTTGAAGTAGCCGAGTTATAGTAGTATCCAGTAGAGCAATTGTTGGTGGTTGGTGAGCAGGTGCCATCACCATTGTTGGTCATTCCGGCGTTACATAGCGTGCAAGATGTTGGTGATGAACAAGTGAAGCAGTTAGCTCCACAAGCAGTGCATGAACCATTAATTGGAACAAATCCACTGGGGCAGCTAGACAGACAATAATCCATGTAGAGATAAGTGGTGGTATTGCATTGAGTGCACAATATAGCACTGCTGCAGGTCAGACATCCACTTGAGCAACTCTGACAATTATTAGTCGTCACATCCAAAAAATATCCACTGCCACATGAAGAGGGGCATGTTATCACATTTGATGATACCAACCTGACATATCCTGATTAACAGGATTAGCAAACATCGTCTGGACAACTGGCGCAATTGGTGACCGAACATGCTATGCAGACACTGTTAGCATTGGCGTAGTAGCCCGAAGGGCAAGATGGGACACATTTGTAGCTGAAGAAAAGCACCCAGTTATTGAGACAACTTGTACAGGTGTAGGAATTATTTATGCAAGTAGCACACATGCTCGAGCATGGTTAACAAGTTGATCCAGATAGGTAGTATCCGTCAATGCATATTGAGCAAGTACCATTGCTGAGGGCATACGGTTGAGTGCAAGAGGTACACTGTCCTACAGCATCACAACTGGTACAATTGCTGCTGCATGACTGACAAGTGGACACTGAGTTGACAGTAGTCATGTATGAACCACTGGGACATGTGGAAATGCATTGTTGGTTACTGAGTACTTGACCACTCTGGCAAGAGAGGCAACCAGTTGAGTCACAGGTCACACAATTTGAAGAGCAATTCACACAAATATTGATATTGTTGGTGGTGGCATAGGTGTTGTTGGGGCAGGTGGAGTAGCATGCTCCCATGTAGAGATAAGTGCTATTTGAGCATTACGTGCAAGTAGGTACAGTTGACGAGGAAGTATCATAGCTACAGACAATACAATTAATGTCAATGTTTGAACAAGGTGAGCAAGAGTCAACATTGAGGTAGTAGCTCATGGCAGCAGTGCTGAGAATGGTGCAATCTGCCACGCAGAGATTGGTAGCAGGATTGAGGTAGTAATTGCTATCGCACTGAGTGCAGCTGGTCGAACTAGAACAGGTTGTACAATAATTAGGGCACAATACACATGTTCCACTGGAGGCAAAATAACCACTAGGACAAGCAGACAAACACTGCCCAGTCATGAAAAATAGTCCATTACTGCAATTGTTGCATTCATAAAAGGCACCACCGAAGCAAGAAGCGCAATTAGCGTGACAATTAGCACATGAACCGTTGGTAAGTTCGTATTGTGATGAGGTACAGATCTGGCTTGAACAGTCTGGTGTGCTGTAGTTGACATTTTGACAAAGAGTGCAATTGGAAGCTATAACTGAGCACTGTGCACAATTAGGTTAACATTGTTGACAAGTGTTGACCGAACCTTGAGCAACAGAATAGTATCCCTGAGGACATTGAGTCAAGCACTGCCCATTCAACAAATACATTCCACTGACACACTAACTGCATTTTAGCTGATTCTGACTAACGTAACAGCTCAAACAATTACTCTGGCAAGGCAAGCATTTACCCTGACTGGCGTAATAGGAAGTCGGACAGTAATTAAGACAATATACGCTGTTGTTAGTTATGTTGCTAAACAGATAGTATATGTTGGAGCATCGTGAGCAGGAGCTGGCGCTGGTGCAGGTCAGGCAAGATTGGGAACAGTTAAGGCAAGTAGAGGCAGATGGGTACATTGCAGTTGGGCATGAAGATAGGCAGAAGCCATTGTACATATAGCCATAGCAGATTGGATTAGGAACACAATTTAAGCCGCTCCGAGTGTAGCCAGTTGGACAACTACTAACACATATCTTCTGATCAGTTAACATCAAGTATCCGCTTTGGCAGCTGGTGCACTGCACCTGGAAGGAAGAATTAAAAATACAAGTCTGACAATTATTGATTCCGCAGTCGAGACAAGCCATTGTTTCGGGTGATGAATATGTTCCAACCGGACATGAGGCCAAACATGAACCATTAATAAGGTAGTAATTGGTATTACAAGAGGAGCAGTTGAAGCCTGATGAGGTGTCGTAGGTGCATTGCTGACAATTAGAAGGGCAGGTTTGGCAAGTTACTGTTGATGTTGTTAAACTGGTGACCTGTGCACTGCCAGAAGGACAAGTGCTGATACAAGTACCCTGATAAAGGAAGGTAGTCGAGTCGCAGGCTGTGCACTAGCTAGGAGTAGGTCCTGAACAATTGAGGCAACTGGCATGACAATCAAAACAAACCTGGGTGACAGTATCCAGATATTTGCCAGATCCACAGGATACGCTGCATGAACCACTGATCAACAAAGCTCCCTCATTGCATACTGTACAGTTGGTAGAAGTGACTGAACAGTCAGCACAATTGCTTGAGCAAGGCTGGCAGTAAAAGGTCGAGGTGGCATAGTATCCAAACGGACAGTTAGTGATACAACTACCCTGGTAGAGTTGAAGTGGTGGCTGACAAGAAAGACAATCAGTCGAAAGAGGGCCAGAACATGAGTAGCATTGAGTGGAGCAGTTGATACAAAGACGGGTCAGAGAGTCATAATATTGTTTTGGAGCACAAGACGATAGACAATTTCCATAAGGGTCAAGATTCATGTTGGAATGGCAACTGGTGCAAGTGGACCAACTAGAGCAAGTAGCACAAATGGGAGAACAAGGGAAGCATACAATAATTTCAAAGGTATAACCGAATGCACCAAATCCAATTTATATGATAGGATACCAGCCAGCATCACAGCTAGTTGTACAAGTAGTTCCTGACAGAGAATAACCACTTTAGCATGAAGTGCAGGTTGTTCCCGAGCCGGAGCAAGTCCTGCATGGAGATGAGCAAGGCAGACAAATACCAGCATTACTGTTATTGTAAATTTCTGAGATAATGGTCGCGGCATAGAATCCTGTAGGACAGGTGGCCACACAGTAAGTTCCTGAACTGCTGCTGTATATGTTGAAACCATTTTGGCAAAGCGTGCATCTGGTCGCATTGACACAGGAGTAACAACCAGTCGAACATAATGTACAGACTCCTGAGTTCATGAAGGTGCCAACAGGACAATTCATGACGCATTGACCATTGACGAGGTAGTAATTGTTAGTGCAAATGGTGCATTGAGATGAATTGACACAGGCCGAACATCCAACCGAACAATTGATACATTGAGCAAGTAACACATCACGATAGGTGCCAAGAGGGCAGGTCAAATAGCAACTATTGTTGCTTAGGGCTGCTCCTGCTGATTAGTCGCAAGCTGAGCAGCTGTTTGCAGATGAACATTGTAGACAGTAAGGTATGGTGCAGTATTAGCACTTACCAGCTGTCGGGAAGGTACCAATAGGACACTGGTAACGACACTGACCCTGATACAAATAAGTTCCAGTTTGACACTCAGTGCATCCACTTTGAGAGACACAATATAGACAATTGAAAGGACAAGGAACACATCTACTTCCACTCTGAACAGTTGTTACTGGACAATTCATTACACAAGAGTAATTGTAGAACAGATATGGTGAGGAGCAAGCAAGACAAGCTGAAGAGTTGGTGGAGTTATAGTACAAACAAGGGTCTGATTGGCAGGTAAAGCTGTTAGTGTTGGCGAGAGTGCCATTGGGACATTTGGAGTAGCAATTTCCATTGTAGAGATAGTTATTGCTGATGCATTTAGTACAACCTAAGATGGTGCAATTAGTGCAATTGGTTCCACAAGGTCTACAGTATCCATTCTGCGAATATTAACCCAAAGGACAAGTGGTGACGCAGGTACCATTGGCAGTCAAACTATATCCTGGTAAACATTGTTGACACATGGAAGTGCCACCTATTGTCACTGCATAACAGTTAAGACAGTTGGCCACCGAACAGTTGCTGTTGTTGTTATTGGTGCATCGGAAAGTGTTGGATAAAGTGTAACCGGCTTGACAGTTGGAACAATTAGCAAATGACGTGCAGTCAATACAAGTCGAAGGACATGGAGCACATGAACCGGTCACATTGCTGGGGTAGTATCCTTGAGGACAACTGGCCAGACACATTCCGTTGAAATAGTAATACCCTTCTGAACAACTGGTGCAGTCATAGAGCGAATCACCATTGCAAGTCTGACAGGTCACGGCACAAGGAGTACAATTATATTGCAAATTACCATTCGACACAGCTCTTGCGAAGTATCCCTGAGGACAAGCAGCCAAACAACGGCCATTGAACAATACAGCTCCACTCAAGCAAACCTCGCAGCTTGTTTGATCGACACATTGTACACATAATGGTGGGCAGTTGAGGCAGATGTTGCTACTGTTGAAAGTGCCATCAGGACAGTGATCGATGCATTGACCGCCATAGAGGAGAGACTCATCGTCTTCGGAGCAACTGAGGCAGTTGGTTGAAGAATTGCTGCAAGTCAGACAACTTTCATCACATGGCTAGCACTGGCTGTAGAAGCTGAAGTTTTGATTTGAGACCTCGTTGGTATATTCGACTCTTTCAGTGTATTCGTAGTACCCTTGACCGCATTACTGCTGACATACTGTTCCATTGAGCAAATAACCACCCACACAAGAAAGACAATTTTAACTATCCAGACATCGGTAGCATGGCGCTTTGCAATTTTTACACACTTGATGGCCATTCTAATTGATGGTCAGATAGGTATGCTAAGGACATTGAGTATAACAGGAGTGATTGAAGAATATATATCCTGATAGGCAACTGGTGCAATTCTGGCTATCAGTACAGATAGAACAATTTCCTGAACAACTGAAGCACATTCTAGCTGTTGAGCTGGCAAAGGTACCAGAAGGACAGTTGTTGACACATTCTTTTCCGTAAAGGAAGAAACCGTTTTAGCATGAAATGCAGGTGTTACTGTTGCAGTTGAGACAGTTCTGAGGACATGCCTCACATCTTTTACTGGTCATGTTGGCAAAGAAACCCACAGGACAGGTAGAAACACAACTGCTCCTATGCAAGAACATGGCAGCAACGCATGAGGTGCAATTATTGGCAGAATTGTTGCAAGTAGCACAACTGGCATTGCATTTTTTGCATTAGAAAGCACCAGCATAAAAACCATCAGGACAACCGGTCACACAACTCTGCACTCCAGTGCTACTATTAGTCAACAAAAGATAAGGCGAGTGACATTGATAGCAAATTCCACCTGAACATTAGCCACAATTTGTGATGCAGTTGGTTGTTGATGAGTTTGTGCATCGGTTGCTCGTAAGAGCATAACCATTGTAGCAACTGGTGCAGTGAGTCAAATTGAGACATTCAGTGCAAGTACTTGGACATTTGACGCACCAACCTGAAACATCTGCGAAATAACCTGAAGAGCAAGCTGACACACAGCTGGTGATTTGGGTAGTTGGATTGAATTTGAGATATTTTGTTGAGGGGCAAGTGGTGCAGTTGGACAGACTAGAGCAAGTGGCACAACTAGCATCACAAGCTGAACATCCTGTAGAAGTAGCATAGTATCCCTGAGGACAATTTTGTGTACAATAACCATTGATAAGATTGTAGGTAGATTCGCATTGAATGCAACTGCTGTAACTGCTACATTGATAGCAATGAGCTGAACAGTTGGCGCATTCGTGATCTCTAACAAAAGTGCCATTAGGACAGCTGGTGAAACATTGCTCGATGACGCTGTAAGTCGAAACAGCATCACTAGCCATCACTGTGAGTTGACTATATTGCCACAAATACATGCCTTCTTTGCATTTAAGACATGCGCCCTGATCGCAAGCCACGCAATTGCTACTGTATTCTTTGGCACAACCTTAGCAGACAGTTCCGAGGAGTTGCATATAGTATCTAGAGTAGATGGGTTGCATGTTGTCAGGACAGTTGAGATAGCACCAACCTTGGTAGTAGTGGTAACCCGGTGTACAGAAATAGCAAAATTGACTTGATGAGCAGTACTGGCATCCGAATTGACAGGGTTCGCATAATCTTTGAGCAGGAATCGATAAATAGGTGGCCCCTGGACAACTGCTGCTGAAACATTGATGATTGTAGAAATAATGGTCAGCCTGACAAGTGATGCATTGATAACGAGTTGGTCCCCAGCATTCAGAACAACTGGGATGGCACCACTAGCAATGTTATGATTTTTTATCTTGATACTTCATGGCACTGCAGAAGTAGACACATTTGCCTTCATCAAGATAAAAGTTGGGATAGCAATTCAAGCACTGATATTAGGAAGGACCGTAGCAACTCTTGCAATCTGGTGAGCAACGCTAGCAAATTGTATCATTGACCCAGAATCCAATAGGGCATTATGGAACACAAGGAGTATGAGCTGAGTCGTAGAAGGCCAGCAAGTAGAAGTTATTAGCACAAGCTGTACAATTTCTGATTGATGAACAGGTGGTGCATCTGGGATCACATGCTCGACAAGTTTTGCTGTCAGCATGCGCGAAGGTACCAATTGGGCAAGCCAAGAGACAAGTTCCTTGATAAACATAATTGACATAAGTGCCGGTATTGTTTTCAATGGGAGCACAAGAGGTGCAATAAGTAGCAAATTATACGCAGGTTAAGCAAGGAGCAGAGCATGCGTTACAAACCGAGTTTTGGAGGTTGTAATACTAACTTAACAAACAGATGGATTTATAGCATATTTTAGTCTGAGGGTCCATAGTGTATCCACTGACACACAAGTGGCATCGACCATCAAGAAGGCATTGAGAGCAGCCCAAAGAACAAGGCTGACATTGGAGAGAGTCGCTGAAGTAACCAGCTTAGCAGTAGTTTTTGACACAAGTTTAGTTCTTGATGTTAACGATTAAATTGGGATGGTTGATGACGTAGTTGTCAAGGCAGTTCAGACAGGTCTGGTCAGGTTTGCATCTGCGGCAGTTGTCAGGACAAAGAGTGCAAGTAAGATCTTGATTTTTTGCATAGAACTCGGGGCAGTAAGGTGAGCAAATATCCTGATGTTGACTGTTGGCTGACACAGACTCCAGAAGAACACCAGCAGGATAAGTAAACGAGCACTGCGTACAATCCCCAGAGCCATCAGTAGCAAATACCTCACAAAGCGGATCTTTCCACACACAGACATCATAAGATCCTCCATAAACTCCATTGTTGTAGTTTGTGATAGTTTTCACAATTTTTTCAGCAGGACAGGAGAGGAAGCACTCTCCCTGATTGAGTACCCAAGGTGCTGCACAACGAGTGCATATCTGATGTCGGCATTTGATACAGTTTGGCGAACATTTTCTGAAGGAACCGTTTGTCCATTCATAATAATTTTGGACGGTTGTTGAGCAGGTGAAATTGAACAGAGTGTAATTGCTTTGACAATCCAGACAAAAAGTTGAGCTGATGCATCTCAAACAGCCAGCTTAGCAGGGGAAGCATTCATTTTCGATCACACCATTGACGTCAACCTGACCAGGATAGAATCCTGAAGGGCATAATCGTACACATTTTCCTTCAGTTTACATCAAGAAAAATCCTGGAACACAGTCTGTACAGAACGTCGAATTGGTGCAACTCTGGCATCCGTAGGTACAATTTTCACATATCCCTCCATTGAGATACTGTCTTAGTGGACAATTATTGAAGCATTGATACCCTGATAAGGAGTATCCACTGATGCAAGACAGACATTCACTACTGCTGTTTCCGAAGCAAGTATCGCAGGGAGCTGAGCAGCTTGTGGAACATGTGTTGTTGGATTGGCAAGGAGAAGAACAATGACCAGTGCTATTGATCTGAAGCCCAACTTGACAAAGGGTACAAGCTGAAATCGAGCAGTTAAGACAACCTGCTGCGCAGGGTATACAGATTCCGTTTTCTCTGTAATGAGCTGGAGGGCATGTGGCTATACAGTCACCCTAGAAGTAGCTGAACCCTGACTCACAGAATAGGCAAATGTTGTGGATACAGGTTCTACAATTCATAGAACATGGTTGGCACTCATCTCGATAAAAAATGCTATTATCAGAATTTATGTATGTGGCATTTCGAACCTCTCCAAATCCACTTGGGCATCTATTTTGGCATGCATTATTTCCATTTGAGTCAGGGTGGTAGAAGAATCCCATTTGGCATGAAGTACAAGCAGTGCTATTACAACTACGACAGTTGGGGTATTCGTTGAAGCAATCTATGCAACTTTGAGCTGTTTAGTTGTAGTATTCGCCTTCAACACAATTGGGAGCACAACCAGTTCTAGTAGGAAAACCGAGTCCATAAGCAGCATCGCATACACATGAACCATTGACTGCGAAATATGGAGGGTGGCAATAGGTGCACTGAGATGGACTGGAGCAGAACTGACAATTTCTACCGCAGGTTCCAGCTCTGACCAAAGCATCAGACATAGCCCAATATGCCAAGAAGATATCAGGATTGCTGCCAACAGAATATCCCATCTCTGACTCGTTCATTCTGATTTGTATTTTGGCCAAACTAGAATTATGTGCAGCCCAGGCATCAACAACAGCAATGTTATCAAAGTAGGTTGGGTCTCCACAAAAATCAGAGAATCTTTTTGTGGAGTCAAAAGATCCGCTCCAGATTTGTTTAGGCGAAGATACAGTACTGGACTAGTAATTGAGATTTTGGTTCAATTCAATGACTAGAGTATTACCGGTCCACTTATCAATCATAATGGCCTGGAACCTCACATTGATCCATTGATGAGGAGGTAGATTGTAGAGAGTTTTGACCACTTTGGTTGTGTAATCGAACATCTGGTATCCCCCAAACCATGTGATACTGTCTAAGCCTAGACAAGTAGTCTAGTACGCTTGAAAGTTGGAGTTTGTTATGTTGATTAAAGTTTGGTTGGCAGTCACGATGCTAAGAGGACCTACGCCCATGAAGTTAGTGTAGTTACTGACTGCTCTTTTAGAAACCCAGTTGTTTTCGGTGGTTGTGTTGACGATGCATGTGTAGCTATTGGAAAGCATGTATCCAGATATGCAGGTCAAACACTTGGATGCGTTTGTGCAGGTCTGGCATTGGACAGGGCAAGGCTCGCACAACCCTACGTACGGGTTGGAGAACATACCAGCAGGACATGTGCAGGAGGTGCTACTTGTAGATGAGGTGGAGGTGAAATCTAAGTAGCAACTCTGGCAGGAGCCCACATAGCAGTTGTTGGCACATAGCTGTGGACAGCCATTGATCTGACTGTAGGCTATGAGAATGAGAAGAAGCAAGGAGAGATGCCTCAGAAAACTCATTTCGATTTTTTTATAAATGATTAGGTGTTTATCGGTACTTAAAAGATAGCTTACTCTGATGAAATATAAGCTTTGAAGAGATTGACTCAAAAATAGTAAAGAAGATGCCGAGCAGAAGAAAATGGGAAAGTAGGACAAAAGAATTAAAGCTAGACTTAGGACAAGGAGCGACGTTAGTTCCAAAAGAGGAAGACAAAATAACGATGAGTGTTTCTTCAAGGAATTTGTGATGTTTGTGGTAGTCTTGTGAGCTCATTTTTCAGTTAAAGATTTCAAAAGTTTTCTAAATGCATCATTTTTACTTTCAACAACCGACGCTACAAGCTCACATGCCTCACTGAGTTTCCTTCAATCTACAGATCGTCCTCACTTGATAACAATTTTATCGTCTCCAAAGAGACAACTGTGGTGTAAGACCCTTGCTGATAGCTTTTTGATGAAAAATCTAAGGATGACTGTTTCTTCTTTCAAACTATACGAAAGGAGAGGCGATGGAAAGCGTACGGTAAAGGAGGATTTGTCGGTAATGAAAAGTTGCTGATAGAAGAAAAATTCAAATTTATGGAAATAATTCCATATCGAACATCAAGAAAACAGTCTATATCATGGCGGAAAATGAGCAAACCTCATATGAGTTTTACCTCAATCGACCAAGACCTCCCGCAAGTTCCTAACAATCCTGAACACATATAGTTGATCACTTTCCTTCCGTATTTTGAATATTTCGATTTAATCATATCTAATTACATAGTTTCCGATAACGACAAATGCGTTACTTGTCAAAAATGGTTAAACCAAGCCGAATCTTTCTGTGATGTATTTGAGAGGAAGATATGATGATGTTATGATGATAATTTGATTGTATTATTTAAACAAGGTCATGGAGTAACCTGACTCCAAGATAAGACAAATTCTCAGCTCAGCTCATGACGCCTTCATCAAACACGACTTCATCCAAGCCAAAAAGTAACACAACAAGTGATATAGGTTACTACAGGAGACAAAACTCACCCACCTCAGCATCGAACTGAACAATCTCCTCTGCGAGTACAAGTAACAACATACCAAGGCAGCCTCCGTAATGCGCAAGATGAGTACATTATGACTAAAACAGTGGACATCCTGGTGACCGTCAATGTCAACCTTTACAAATAGCGACCCCTCAAGGACAAAAAAAGAACGCCAAAGATCAGTCACGAGTTCTATTTCTGGAACATCATGGTCTTATCGCAACTGCTACCTAACCCTGAAGTCACCGAATTGATAGGTACCACTACATCTATGCAGCCAACGAGGCACTCCATTTTGTCGATGGACTGAGGACCGAAACAAGTCTGATGATTCTTTACCAAATGCTAAAAAAAATGTAAAGCAGTGGTCGGCTGGCAAGTTGCATATCTCTCATTGAGAAGCAAAACAGGTTGATGGACAAAACCAAAAAATTAACAGCCTAAGAGTAATCCTACAGATTCATCAACCAGATCCTCTTCTGCAAGGTGCTCCTCAAATTAGGTATAAAACCCATAATGCAGGCATGATCGATTAAGGAATCAAGACTTATATGATGAAATTCAAACAAAATTTGGACGAACCGGCTGAAGGCGAACTCACATAAATTGGCAACATTCACATCTCGGTTTATCAAGAACTACTGAGGGCAGAAATACAGTATCATAGCAAAAATTATCAGCATGCTTTGAAAATTTTATCAGATTTGATGCTCAAGGTCGATAAAAATAAAAATAAGGAGTATATCAAGAACATCATCGACCATAACGTAGCTGTCATCATCAGCAATTACCAACAAAATGCACCAGCTCGAATCATGCTGACCAAGACCCTTGGCTACCTCATCAAGGATAAAGATGGCGATAAGAATAATTAAAGACATGGAATGATTGCCAGCTGCAGAGATAATGTACTGGTCATGAGTCTGCGCAGCGGGATGGAGAGCTATGAGCAACTGTACGAAGGTCTCAAGAACCATCATAACTGCTACTCTTACAAATTAAACTACAGGAAGGCTCAACTCTGTCTGAATTACTATCATGAGTTGCTGAAAAATCCCAAACGAGTGCTCACCTACAAAGATATCCACGATTTTTATGATACCGTCTACTACTACCCCAATATGCCCTACTACCAGCAAAAAGGAAAAAATAAAAATCCCAACTATACTAACAACAAGTTTTACTATAGGCGGTACGTCCTGACTGAGTGTCAGCATGGCATGAAAAAAGGTGAGGTCAAAGAGGAAAAAGTGGAAAATGTGGGGGCTCAGCAAAGTAATGGCAGCAAGGAATTGTCTGAAAACAAGAAGGAACCATCAAGGGAGAAAAGACCTGGTACTAGCAAGACCAAAAAGAAAGGCAAAAAAGAAGAAGATTCTAAAGAGGATCCGACCAAAGAAGAGATTTTCGCTGTAGTTGAGCCCTAGAACAAGCTGAAGTAGATCCTCAAGATGTGTGAATGGTACCTCAAGTAAGCTCTCGTTGTGCTCGAGAAGGAAAAGAGCATTATTGTCAACCTCGAAGACGAGTAGAAAGGCCTCACCGAACAAGCCAACTAGTAAGCAGATCACTTATTCAGGAAACTGTACAGCGAGTACATATCCTTCAAGAGCAGCATTTACTCCTTACTTTGTTACGTGTATCTATGCAAACAGTAATGGCAACAAACCATCTACTACGCCACCCTCTATCAATCCTCGGAAAAACAGTACAAACTCCAGCCCAAGACCACCGATAAGACCTACTATAACATCCTGACCTACAAGCTAGAGGCCTACACTCAACTCAACAGAGTTGATAAAGCTTATGACTTGCTGCATGAGCTGTTGGGATCCATTGACTATAGCGATACCACTCTGCATGAGTTCTGTAGCGCCAGTGTGCATGAAAGTGGAGAGACCTACTTCGAAAAAATGAACCAGTATAGCAATTTCAGTTTCAATTTGTCAGTTCTACACTCAAAAGATAACAAAATTCCTGAGGCTTACAACTCCATTCAGAAATTATTGCAGCAAATGCGGGAAATTCCCACAAACCCCAAGGCCAATCTCCCCCTCTCGCTGATTGAGCTCCTGATCCACTACAACATCCGGACCAGCAACTAGCCCTCAGCTCTGCAGCTCATCAAACGAAGACGCATCCTGAACCTACCAGGAGTGATAGGTCACTATCATCCAACGCTCAACATAACGAAATGAGGCAAGGGAGCAATGATGATGAGATACACGTATTTCTATCGTGAGTTATTGCTGGCTATGAGGGTCAATAGATTTTATTATTAATTTATACATCGTTAGATGAACGTGCAAAGGGAACTAGAACAATAAATAATCACCAGAATCAATAGTGAATCGCCCACTAAATATGACCTGGATTTCTATAAGCGGAAAGTGTACAGACTCGAAAATGACTGCAACACTGTTCAGGAAGATCTCAATCGAGCAAGAATACGACTCCGAAGAGCCGAAGATTTCGAGTTGAAATACGAGCTCATCCTCAAACAAAACACACTCTTGAATAATGAACTCGACAAAAGAGATAAAGAACTCACTCAGAAAAAAGCATAGCTCGAAAACATCAGGCTTCAAGTTGATGAAAAAGTCAATAAAAATGACAACTGGACTAAAGAAAAGTTAGAACTGCAGAGATAAGTAGAAAAATGGAAGGTGAAAGCCGAAGAAGCTGAAGAAAAAAGAATAAGTTTTATGCTATAGCATCGCTAGAAATCAGATCTCAACCAGAAAAGATAGCTAGAAGGGGTCAAAAGATAGTTCGCTGAGAAGGAAGAAGGTTATCAGTTTCAAATTAGACAGCTGAAGAAAACTTTGGCTGAGAAGTAAAATATTGAGGGAATTATCAGCAGTCGGGTGGAGAAAGTTCGAGCTGAAAAAGATCAATAAATTAGAAGGTTACAGGAATTCGTCGAAAAACAAAGAATTGCCAACGACTAAGCTTACAAATAAAAAAGCGATGAGCTTGAAAAATTGAGGGACAAGTTCTAAAAAATATTTAACTTTTAGATTGAAAACCTAAAGAAAAGTGTTGAGGATCAGGACTAACTTTTCAATATTGAGCTCAATGGATTCCGAGAAATGATTTCAATCAAAAATGATGAAGTCTCCAAACTGCTCATCCGCCTTCGCCGCTAAACTGAGTAACACACTCAATAGAGAACTGATCTCCAGGGAGAGGTCAGCATGCTGCGATAGAAAATATATGTGATTGAGAGATAAAATGAACTCGAACTGGACAACATAAAAGAAAGAATAACCAGAATTCACGCAGCTGACATTGAGAATGTTGAGGAAAGATACAACTCTATAATCAATGAACTGAAAGATCAGGCAAAGGAGCTTCAGAAACAACTGAAAGAAAAGGACAAAATGGTGGAATCCGACAAGAGATAGTACTAAAGAATGAAGGATGAAATGAGAGATCGACTCAAAGAAAGAGACACAAGAATCAGTCACTTGCAGGAAAGAATCAAAGAAACCTCAGAGTTGACAGATAACTAGGTGCAAAACCTTCATAAATCTCTGCATCAGATCGAGTCAGAAAAGGAACTAATGTCCAGTTAGTACCAGACCAATGTTGGCTTCCTTAACCAACAAATGTCAAAAATGACAGTCAAAAATTAAATCCTCAACTCAACCGTCAAAAATCTTCATGAATAAATAGTCAAGACCAAGAAATAATATACCGAGCTGATTCAAGATATCGAGGCCAGATGGAAAGAAGAAAGGAGGTAGTTCGAGGCAGAAAAGTAAAAGTAGAGAGAAAAAGTTGATAGATTGATGGACTAGCAAAGATAAAAGGAAAGGGAATGGAGGCTCAAAGAGAAGCAACTAGAGCGAGCAAGGGAGAAGGAAGAAAGATAAAAGAGCAAATTACAATTTATCATCGAATAAATGTAGAGAGATACAGAAAGGCTCAACAATTACATCAAACAACTCGACGACGCCATCAAAAGAGAACTAAAGAAGAATCAATCAGCCACTATAGAATCAGGTGGAGTCAGACGTGAGCTCAACTCTGAACTCGAACGTCAAAAATCAGAGTTGGAAGCTATCAAAAGGATGGAGGTGGATCAGATGCGTCGAAAGATGTAAATCGAGCTGACTAAGCTGATGTCCTAAAATGAAAAGTTGGCCAATAATCTTCAATCTAAGACGATTGCTCTTGAAAATCTGGAAGAATAGTTCAAAAAATTGGAGCACATCAACAGAAATGTAGACAGGATTAGCAAATAAAAATTGGTGGAGTACGAAAAGAAGATGGCGACTCTCAACTCAGAGATTAACCTCACCAAGACCCTCTATGATCAATTTTTATAGAGCAAATCCAGACAAGGGACCCCCGTAAAATGATAATACATAATATATTTTTGTCCCATTTTCTGTAATTGAGGATATCATAATGACATTGTCAAGGGTGGATAAGATATTAGTTGGCATGCAAAAGGACGAGGGTAGAAAGGTCGCGTAGCTCAGTCGGTTAGAGCGTTGTGCTAATAACGCAACGGTCGAGGGTTCGACCCCCTCCGTGACCATTTTTTGTTATGACTGCCTTTTATCCTACTACACGAATCACTCCAATTGATATTGTACTCAATGATGATTTGATGATAATAATGCTAAGATCATGAGATAATCAATTGAATCCCATTTTGAGCCGATCCCTGTTCTCATGCAAGTTGATGTCAGATCCACTTTCAGACTTCGGATACGTAGGAGGCTGCTCTGCAAGTTTTGCCTAACTTCTTTTTCCTTCAAATTTGGTACCGAACTGAACATAGATACATTTTAGCAAATCATTCCTGAAGCATGAATAGTACTTTTCGTCCAGAGTGGTGTATGGCAGGGAATACTTGATGTTCTTTACTGCTCGTTTGACCTCATCTCTGGGGTTATCGAAGTCAGTGACGACAACCTTAGAGATGTACTCTCTGTAGTGATCTAGATAAGATTCGATCTACCTTTTTTGAGACCAGCAATATGAGTATTGATGAAATTCATGAGTTCATCGATCTATTTCCTGATTCTGATTTCCTCATTGGTATCCACTGACAGTCTCTACTTGATCTCATTGAGGAAACGATCTTTGGTTTCATTCAAGGAGGTATCGACATGATTCAGGATTTGTTTTCTGAGTTATTCAAAATCTTGTTTGAATTTTTCAATAGCATAGTTAGCCTATTTTTATTTGGTCTTGAACATACCATTTCTTTCATGTTCCAAATCAGCCTTCCTATTGTACAATTCCTCCTCACACTATCTTCTTGATTTTTCGTAGATCTGGTCCTCTCGGCTGCCTCTGTTGAAGTCAAATCCACTGTTGTTAAGGATCTAAGAATTGTTCTTATTCTGGTGCTGCATGCGTTCCTTCAGGTTCATGATTTTATTGTTTTTTGATGGTTAAGATATTTATGATAATCTGATAGCATTAAAAAATAGTAAAATATCGTTATAGTTTACCTAGCTGTGATTTGAGACTTTGGCGATCGAGGATGGAAGAGGAAGGGAAAGGCTGATATTTTAATATCAGAAAAATGGTGAGGAGAGTGGCAACAAAAATGCATCAGCCGGGAATCGAACCCGGGTCGACAGCTTGGAAGGCTATAATTCTACCTCTAAACTACTGATGCTTCTTATTTGTTCTCTCATAGAGAGGGTTATATTCACGTCAAACCACATTTGCACCTCCTATATCTATAACCTATCACATTGCTCCAATTCAATAATTCAATGAGTGTCAAGCATTGATATTATTAATATATCACTGTCATCTTTTCTTGTAGAACTTTTCGTTCATCATCTCTACGGTCTGCACCAACTTGTCGCTGTTCTCACCTTTGATCCATTCTTTGAATGACCCGAAGGTGAACTTTCTATCTTTATGGCTTTTCTTTAGCCAATCGAAATAGTGAGTGAAGATCTACTTTCTGTACTCCTTCTCAAAGATACGGTTGATTAGATGGCAGCAAAACAGCTCCAACTTGATCTGACTTCTAAGTGTTATGTTTTAGGCAATTTATTTGTGAGCTTTGCTGAAGACATGCCCCACAACTAGCCGATAGCTTTCCTTGAAATCTGAAAATTTACTAGCTTTTATGTTGAAATAGTCAGCTAGTTTGGGAATATTGTTGTCTTTCATGTTCTTGAGCAGGTAGTGACCCAACTTGTCCACCGTGTGCTTCATCTCATTGTACTTAGTCTTGTAGACCTCGTGTGCATTGTGAGGCTCGATGAGAGTGAGAGAGATCTTTTTTGTGTAGTACTCGAGGCATAGTTCTTACCAGGTGGTCAAGAAGTGTAAGTTCTTTACTTTGTTGAGAATGGAGTCAATGAACTGAATTTTTTATGATTCGAAGCTGGCCTCTTCATCGCCGCTGCTGTCGCTTTGGGTTGAGGAAGATGAGCTGACTCTTTTGAGAGGGAGGAAGAATTTATGTTTTTGAAGTTATTAAACAGAGATCCTTTATTCAGGGTTGATTTTGAATATTTTGTTGAAAATCTCAGCCAACTGTTCAAAGGTTTCCTTGTTGACGGATGGATTGGGCCTCAATTTCATCTTTTTGATGTTGAAACCCTTAGAGCATTTAGAGCTGATCTCATACTCCATATTGATACTTTTGAATGGAAAGTCTCCAAACAACATTCGAAAGAAGAGCACTCCAACAGCCCACACATCAACTTTGTTATCATATATTTGTTTTTTGAATATTTCAGGTGCCATATAGGATGTGGTGCCACAGAAAGTGTTGACATTCTCATCATCCTCACGACAAAAACCTAAATCACATATCTTGATTGTGTAGCCATAGGGCTAGGTTTTACTTAAGTCTGAGAGCAGCAAAATGTTCTCAGCTTTTATGTCGCGATGGATGAGGTTTTTGCTGTGAATGGCCGTCAACCCTTCCAGGACACTTTTGACAATATGGCTAGCCTCTTGGAATTCAACAAGCCCTTGCTCTTTTGAGCACTGATAGGAGTAGATGTTTCCTTTGTTACAAAACTCCATAACGATGAAGATCCAGCCTTAATCTAAAATGAGATGTGAGTTACCTTCGAAGGTTCGTGACAACTTAACAATGTTATGATGATCGAGCTAACGCATACTGCTGATTTACTGCTCGATGTATTTAACGAGGTAGGGTTTTTTGGCGAATTGCTTCTTGTTGATACACTTCACCGAGTAGACCTCATTGTCGGGTGATTTTAGTTCTATCTTTTAGGCCGAAAAGACATATGAAAAGGCCCCCTTTCCCAACTTTTTCAACGGGTGGAGGTTGTTCTTCTTCAATGTGTCCTTACAATGCTTTAGCAAAGGGTCCTACATGCCTTTTTATTTTCGAATTATATGGAACTATATCATTGGCGCTGGGTTTAAGATTATTCAGCGTTCTGAACAAACTAAACCAGGTTGACCCCAAGTTATTGACACCCTTGAGGTCGCCCTGACCACCAGAGCACAACGTCGATAGGCCTGCCACTGTCATAAAAGCTGGGGGGTTTTTAGCTCAATAAAATTATCCTCAACTATGTGCTACTCTCTATCAGTTTTGATGAAATTTAGTGGAGTGTTAGCTTTCTATCGACTGCCAAAGCTTATCAGCCACTTTTAGTGAACATTTGCCTGAAAGTGACACTAGATATAATTTAGTAATTTGATCCCTTTATTAAGGTTTTTGAATTCACCAGTGACCATTATACTGGATTTTTAAAAATACAGCGACATCTTCTAAACTACCGTCTGACCTCCAGCCATTATTTAGAGGGTCAGGAGGAGCATTAATAGGTCGTGGAATAAGAATGGTAGATACAGAAATCATGGCACTCAGCAGCACTTCTTTTTTTCTGCCTTCTACTGTTTACCTGCCTTGATCTTGAATTCTGCCTTTTTCTTGCGAATATCATCAACAACGTTATTTTTCTACTAGTGACTCATCTGCCCAAAAACTTTGATACAGTTTTTGGCGATCACCTCGAATGCCTATCCTACTCCTGCACCAGTCTTAGCGCTGACTCGCATACAAGGAACATCGTGCTTGAGACTGAAAGCTGCCAATTACTCCTCGGTAACTTATACATCTTCACAATCTGCTTTGTTCCCCACCACGACTAATTGCACTTCCTTATCAGAGTATTTTTTGATTTCGTTCATCCAGAACTCCTCAATATTCTCAAGAGTCCTGCGGACCTTGAGGTCGAAGACCAGAATAATGCCTTGAGCATTTTTGTAGTATGCGCTGGTGATAGTCCTGAATCGCTACTGGCCTGCGGTATCCCAGATTTGCAGCTTGACAGCATTGTTATCAAATTCGAGTGTTCTGCTTCAGATGGGTTGTTACTTGAACTTGAAGTCGACGCCGATGGTGGCGAGGTAACTCTCTTCGAATGAGTCGTCAGCAAAGCGGCGAAGTAGCGAGGACTTGCCGACAGAACTGTCGCCTATGAGGACAGTTTTGAATTGGAACTGCTGGGTCATGTGCTTGATATGGTCTGGTCTACAACTAACTAATTGATATGATATTGCATTTGGAGTTCTATACTTTAAACGAATCAGAAATCAAAAGAGTAAAGATCACTTCATTAGAATAATACCCCATCATTCCCTTATTTTCGTCTCAGAAGTCT
>Ga0100378_1002155_pt1 | contig 19854 bp, 20 predicted proteins | sample CryGeymeta201502_FD_81535 | JGI IMG/M metagenome (GOLD analysis project Ga0100378, IMG submission 81535) | Groundwater microbial communities from Crystal Geyser aquifers in Utah, USA - Crystal Geyser metaG 2015-02 | ecosystem: Environmental > Aquatic > Deep subsurface > Groundwater | place: USA... | reverse complement strand
TAATTGATTTTTCATCAATCGAAAAGACAACTGGCCTGTACTAGAGCACTCCAAGCATATTCACATGATCCTTGTGCCCTTAAAATTTTCCTTTTTGAGTCAGGTCTAAGTGATCCGTCAGCTCATAAGAGTAAAAATTATTCTAGAAATTGCTAACAAAGAGAGCTTGATATGTTTCAGAAAAGGCGATCGATGTGATTGTCGTTGTGAAGTTTCTGAGTTGAGTCACAAGCTATCTTTTTTCCAATGAAACCAAAAAAATATTTTTTTCAAGGGCAATGCACAGTAGCTTTCTGTATTTGATTTATAATATCATCACTTTTTCGTTCTTCTCATTGACCATTTTGAAGTGGCTAAATACATAATTAGGTTCATAATTTTCGTTGCTTAAGATATAAATCGAGGGTCTACTGTCGAGTGCATACCATATTTTTGAGGTTTACATGTACCCTATTCTAACATAAGGAGAATTGTTCAGGTGCAAAGGTAAAGGAACATTGACTTCGTAACGAAAGTTGTCTTCGATTGCCCACAAAGACAAAGAGTAATTTCCCAGGAGGGCAGCTAATCTCTGTTATTCTTCAGACCAAGTTATCCATAGAATGATGGAGTCTCTTTTTGACAGCTCCAGTTCAGATTTGACTTTCTGCTTTAACTCGAAATGACTATCAAGCAGATATATTTCACTGGAGGGGTTGTCGATTGTGATAAACATTTTATTCTTTGGAGAGTAAAAGCTCTGTCCGACTCTTTTGTTAAGGTGGATAAATTTATCGGAAAGATAAGGTTGTTCTTACAATCTCTATCTTTCCTCGATAACCTTTCCAACCACTTCAGGTGCAAATATTTTCTTTTTGATATTGTCTGGTATTTCGAAGTTGGTTGGATACATTTTTTAGCTGAAGACCATATCTTGGTTGAAAGATGGCATTTTGTCAGTCACCATCGACGAAATATCTTTGAATGTGAGTTCATTATGCTTTGAGATTATGCAAGTTTATTGAAAGAGTCTGAACAACCCGTAAGTAATGTAAAAATCCTCTTCCTGGCTAGGCCTGAGGATATTTTTCATAATTCTGAGAAATGATGTGATATTTAGAGCAGTATGCTTCTTCATTATCTTTTCAAGCTTTATCAGATCTTTTTCAGTCAGTCTTTCCACAATTCTCTATCCATTAAACTCAACCATCATCGGGTTTTTAGTTAGCTCGATAATTTTTTATCTCACTGAAGTGTCCATTTGTTAATATTATGAACATAAGTTATAAAATAGAAGGCATCATCAAAAGCGATTCGAGTAAGGCTCATTGTTTTCTTTCTGAGTTGCATTAAGTCTCATAAGTTGGGCAGGTTCAATCTTGATTGTTTTGGTCTTATCTGCTATCTTGTAAATGCCGATCAACTTATTTGCCAAGTCGAACATATTGTTTCTCAAAGATATAATGATAAATTGAGCATCCTTTGTTCTCTTCTTTATGTAGTCAGCTACAATTGATACATTCTTGAAATCCAAGGCAGCATCAATTTCGTCCATGAAATATAAAGGAGTAGGCTTATAGTAATGAAGAGCAAATATTAGCGAAAGAGAACTGAGGGTTTTTTCACCACCAGATAGTTTATTTACCTATTTCCATGTTTTTTTTGGAGGTCGAACACTAAAGTTGACACCATCACTAAAAGGGTCTAAGGAATCGATTAACTACAACTCTGCATCTCCTCCTCGAGTCAGGTGCTGATATACCTATTTCAGTTTAGAGTTGATCAAACTAAATCCTTATCTGAAAAGAGCTAACCGCTCTCCTTTCAAATGATCAATAATTTTCTTAAGCTCCTCTTGACGCTATCTAACAGCATCGAATTATCTCAACCTTTCTTTATAATGCCCATATTTGTTCCTGAATTCGTTGATAACTTCAAGGTTCCCCCCTTCCATTTTTTTTAAGGCAGTTGTTTCAGTTGTTATCATTCCTGATATTCTATCTGAAAATTAGATAAAACTTTCCAAAAGGTCAGTTGAAATATCCTGATGAGGCTCGGTCTTGAAAATTATTTCCTGCCGAAAATTGAGACTTCTGTTGGAGTCAGTTGAAGCATTGAGGATAGAAGTATCTAGCATTGAAGAATTGTGAGGGTTTTATGCATCATCTACCATATGATTTCTGTCGCTAGCTAAAGTCATTTTTTCAACTTCCTCTAAATCATTAAAAAATTCATAGCTGGAGGAGAGCTCCCTATAATTTTGGCGGATTCGATCCAATTAACTTTAGGTGAATTTCAAATCTTCACTGTGTTTCTTACACTATTATTGACAGTTTTCCACGTCTTTTCGAGCCTTGTCAACCTTTATCTTGCTTTCCTTGACCTCTTTGTCATCTTGATCCATAATGTTTTTCAGTTATGATTCAGCCTTCTTGCACTCATTTACACCTTCCTCCAAAACGCTTAACTTACCAAATATTTAAGAAACCTTTGTTTCAAGTTGTATCTGCTCATTTTTTAGTTTGTCTATCTCCCTTTTTGTCCTTTATTACATTTTCTGATTATCAAGTTTGCTTTTCTTAAGATCATCTATTCTCTTAATGCTGCTCTCCAGCTGAGCTCTTTCCCTTTCTGACTACTTCTCCAGTCTACTGGTGGCTGCTCTCTCTTCCTTGTATCTTTATCTCAATGCCTGGATTTACTTTGTTTAATTTTTCTTCTGCTCATTTTCAAGTTTAGTTAACTCTTACTCAAGGCCCTTTTTCTTCTTGGCTAGTTATTTTTAGGCCTGCTATAATGCCCGAATTTCCTTTTCTAAAAATTAATGTGAATCTGATTTTCCTTAAGCTTTTGACATCATAACGCCTAGATCTTTGAGCTACTCTTGGCATTCCCTAATTATTTCGTCAATAGAAGTAAGTTATCTTTTCATTTGCTCTCTATCCTTCTGACCTTCATTGATTTGAGCCTATTCTGATTCAATCATCTTGCTCATTTCATCCATATCTTGACTAAGCTTCTTTTTCCTGCTCTATAATTCCTTGAGTTAGCCTTAATCCTTTCCTTTCTTTTTTATCCCTCCCTTCATTTAGAAACCACCTCTTCGAGGGACGCTTCCCACCATCAATCCGTTCATCTCATATGTGATGTAACCTCCTCTTTGTTTGTTTTTGCTGATGACTCTTCTTCTCTGATGCTCATTCTTCATTGAATAATCAAGGCCCAAATCGCTATCCTCACAGTACACTGTGTCTCCTAGGGCAAAATAAAAAGCTAACTTTGCCTCTTCGGTTTTGAAGTTGATAACATCAAAGAGTCGAACAGATCGAGGTAAGTTTTCCCAGCGTTTAGCCATGTAGTTTCTGTATTATGCGATTTTATCGAGAATGATGCAAGTTGCTCTTCCAAGCTTTCTCTTTTTGAGAAAATCAAGGACTGATTTTGCTGTTTCCAAATCTGTACAGACAATGTTGTCAAGTTTACTGCAGCAAGTGCTGATAATCTCATCATGCTATCGCGAAACACTTCCAAGATCTCCAAGCCTTCCAATCACACCCCTCATATTCTGGTTCATTATTTATTTGAACATGTTACTTATCTGTCCTTGCTCTTCTGATTAATTGAGCTGTTCTCGTAGTTGATTTTCAATATGTCTAAGCTAGTTCCTCATGTCGTTTCTCTTTTCATTCATAGATTTCACGTTGTTCTTCTTTTCGTGGATCATGTTTTCTACCGTTACAACTGCCTTTCCAATTTTTAGCTTAATTCCTTGATTTTAATCCAGCTTTTTCTGATATTCTTGCATTTTGGTAGCTAATTCATCCTTGCCTGAATTCATTTTACTCAGGTTACCTTTCACCGTCTCAAGCTTGTTGTGAACTGTATTATTTTACAGCTAGTTTTGGGCAATAGTCACCTCACAATCTTTGATCTTTTGTTTCAGATGAGGTTTATCATACTTACTCAACTAGGCTCTAATTTCCTCAAGTTCATTGATTTTTATCTCCAGTATTTATTTATTCTTTGGTAGCTTTTTTCTAATATCCTAGCAGGTGGATATTATTTTTTCCATTTCCTTATCAGCATCTTTAGTTTTACGCTCGAACTTGACTAAATCTTCGCTTTTGAAAGATACTTACTGATTAATGTGTTTATCTTCAACCTGCATCTTATTCAGGGCCTATTGGTGTTTATTCATTTGCTTCTCGAGTTCTTACATTTCAGACTTTTTCTTCTTTACATCTTTTATTCTCTCAGCTTGTCTTTTCAGCTTCTATCTTTCTTCGGAAATAATCCTTTATTTTATCTTTTATAAATCGCTTAGTTTTAGAGTGAGCTTCTTTAATTCTGACTTCACCGACGCCACTAAGACTTGATTGAAAATATTCTGAAGTTGGAAAATTTTCTTCTCTTTTTTGACATAGCTGACAGCCTCGTCTTTTGCCTTTGACATTCCTTTCAACTCGCTTTCGACTATTTTCATGAGCTGTCCTTTCTAATGCTTTTGCTCTTCAGCTTGAGCATACTCTCTTCCACACTCCTCAATTCTCTCAATGAAGACATTAGAGCCAATAATTTCTTCCAAATACTCAAGAAGTCCTGGCTTGTCTGGATCGCCTGATTTTTGTTTCATTTGAGAAATTTGCTCGACTTCACCCTGTAAAATCAAGAATCGATTATTTGCTAAATCTATCCCTTCTTCTTTCAGTCTTTCTTTTACTTATGCCTGAGTAGAATCTCTTCCGTTCAAGTAATACTTAGAAACACTCGAAGCATTAACAGTTCTCCTGATCCACAAATTGAAATTATGAACTTCACTCAATGAATCGTCTTAGTTTTATTGTAATTTTTTGAAGTGAACCTCCACAGCTGCCATTGTATTGCCAGTCGAAGTACTTGAGTTATGAATCAACTGTTTTAGTTTGTTCAACCTCATCCAGCTTGCGTTGAAACCGAAAATGAACAACATAGCTTCAATCAAATTGGACTTCCCTGATCCATTGGGTCCAACCACGCTGGTGAAGTTACCATGGAAGACTCCTATTTTTTGTTTTCCAGCATAGGATTTGAAATCTTCCAAGATCATATGATCAATGACTAACCTTGGCTTTTTTTCGCGGACAATATTTAGATTGATATGCTTGTTGATTGGAACGATCTACTCTTCTCGTTCTTCCTTCTTTTTTTTGGATGAACTGGCAGGAGGTTCTGGAGCTAACTTTTCAAAGGGATTCGAACTTTCGGAGTTACTTTACTCTTCTGCTTGCATGAATGACAAAACTATTTTATAAATGCCATAGTAGCGCCAAAATGAAAAGAGTCACGCTCACAGATATTATAAATACTAATCATCTTTGAGTATTTCTGTGCCTGCCACTGCCTTATGCCTACTTCTGCTGGATCTTCCCATTTCCATCTTGCAAACACCCTCACCCGTATCCCTCCTGACCTAAACCCGCTTCGTTCCATCTTTCAAATTGACAACGATTGGATTCCTGATGAGTGTGCTTTAATCCGGATTCTTGTTATTTTTGTTTCGGGTTAGTACTTATTTTATCTTCTTTCTTCCTCTTGTTCAACCTATTTGCCAGCATTTTTTTGTTGTTGACTATTGTTTGTTGCTTGTTGAAGTCATTGACTAACTGCCCTTTCAAACCATCAACCTTGTCTCTGTAAGTTTTGGACTCTCTCTTTTCAAGATTGTCACCATTTTTGCTGAACAAGCCCGCTGCTACCATCACATTGATAGCATCATATACTCTTCTTTTTATATTTCTAGAATCGTTTGACTCCGAGGAAAAATTATCAATTAGTATTTTGCTGATGTTGCTATATTTCAGGCGTCTGTTGCGTTCAAATAGCTTGATCAATTTGTTTGAAATAAATTTAAGTCCTTTGACTTCTTCTTAGTCTGCTCCTTTGTCATCCTCCAAACCACCTTTTAAAACTCCCTGTAGCTCGGTCAAGACTGTTTCAAGAGGTTGAGTTAGAGGAGGCAGTGTCCATGGTTATATTCCGCTCATCAACCTTAATTTATTATTAACAAATATCATAATTTGGCGCCATGCTCCAACGTAATTTCTCCGTTTTTACACCCCACCTTGAAGGGAGTGAGGTTCACCTTTCAACCAACCAGCAGTAAAATTGCCATAACACAGTCAAATATCAACCATAGGTTCCGATGGCGTTATTTTCACGATTGATAATGGCCTTGATCATACAAGTTCACTAGAGGTATTCAATCAATAACAGGTTAATATGACAGCTTTTGCAATGCATCCCACCATTATTAATCACTTTGCCATCGGCATGAAAGATGGGATAGTAAGATATATGACACCACTTCATCAACTGCATCTTGAAAGAGGATAAATCATATTCAAGGGAAATAAACCAATTAGTCATGTTGGATTCAGTGATTCTGGAAAATATCTAAGTATTTGTTAGTCAGATTCAACGGCTGTCATATACTGTTTGAAATCAAAGATATTGCTTAAGCTGCCAGGTTAGCATGAAGGAGATGTAAACAGAGCATTTTTCTGTCAAAATGACTATGTTTTTTCAATAGGCAATGAAGGAAAGCTTGTCCTCTATGCTATCAGTGACCGCAATCCAGGAAAGTAAAACTAATAGTCAGAGTCAGAAGATCCTTTTGAGGAGGTTCACTAATACACATAATTCAATGAAATCGACAGGTACAAAATAGCTCATTAACTTGTCTCCAAAAAGCATCAGATCAATGCTTCCTACTCGAAAATTTTAATCAAGGATGAACAAATTGGAACTATCTTTGCTGGAGGTCAAAATTTCCTTCAAATAATCGAAATCAAAGAAGGTCAGACAAACTATGGAATATTGAAATCAATAAAATAAGAGCACTAAATACTTTATGTCATCACCTTGGGCAATGGATCTGACGGTAAAGCAGTCACCATAATGACATCAACAGACGAGCAAATTTCAATTTGGAATTTCAATAATAAAGAAAAGATTTTCGCTTTTAACTTCAAACAAGAGCTAAAGGCAATTATCACTGCTTTTCTTCCAGTCCATCACTTGGATTTCCCTGCTTTCTCTTTCCTAGTGAATAACTAATAGTCAGACAGTAAGATTTACATTTTCAAAAATTATGATCTTATAGACATCGAAGGTGCACAAAAACCATCAATTGAAGAAGAGCCCTAGCAGTTTGAAAACAAAATCGAGAAATAGGCTTCATAGGAAGAGGATCATGTAGAAAATACTCCTTCCTATGCGAATGCACTATTAACAAGCTATCCTCAGTTTCCAATTTAAAAAAGCTATGAATAGTACTTCAATGCAAAGTTTCTTTTCTATAACAACATTGGCTGTGTCATAGAAAGAATTGAGTAAGGAGGTTCCTCGACTCTTGAACTTTAAATGCATGACAAGAGTAAACCAAAAAGATTCAACATAGACAAAAATAAAAGTTTCGGAATGTTTGCTTTGAAAGAATCAGCTTTTTTATGCGCTACAACACATCATATTGTCTTCCAGTTCTCAATGGGAAAGGGACACTTTGAGGAATGGTAGCTCGGGTGGGAAAATATTCAGGGAGTGGCTCTAGGAAATACCTGGATTGCAGTGTGCAACACCGAATAAATCAGAATATTTGACTATTGTGGCAATGAACTTCATTGTATCTGTTTTGATAGACGGTTTGTTACAATATAAGCATACGAGGATACTCTGGCTATTGTCTATCACAGTTCAGTCGCAATTTACAACTGTCAAGTTCTCAAGATGAGGATCTACAAGATAACTTCACAGAGTGTCAGTGTCGACAGAGATGTTCCTGTTGTCCTTACTCCATACAGTGTGCTCAAATGGTTTGGATTTTCAGAAGAAGGTATGATATTCTGCCAAGACAGTAAGGAAAATGTAAGAGGATATTCTTTTAACCGGAACTAATGGCAAATAATATTTTCTTTGGCTGGAAAACTATAGCGTTTATTCATTCAGCATGTAGAAGGAGCAAATATATATGGTTTCAAACTATAACATAAGGAAGGTGAAAAATAATAGCCTAAGGTTCTTCCTCGCTCACTTCCTCGAAAAATGGCTATGGAATGGCCACAGGAGCAATTATAGTATTTGTCTGAGGAATAGTGGAAATATCTCAAAAGGGTCATGCTCAAAAATTATCTCCTTTAGCACGAGTCATATAGACACGAAATGTGGTACAAGTACAAGTATAGTCGCAAAAAAGATCACCCCTGGTTCGAACATTCGAAAACTATAAATTCAGAAGAAGAGATTAAGACAACAAAAATGCAGATTGACATTCAACTTCATGACTATCTTCGAAAATTCCTCAAAAGCAAAGAAATAAGCGCTCAAGAGTATCCAAAAATGGCAATGAGTTTGATCTTGATTTGCGAGAGATAAGCTCATTTCGAAGAAACCAAATAAAAAATCAGGATTATGATCACAACTGGTCAAAAAAATAAGTGCATGCTTCCGAGCTACTTCAACGATATAGCCTATGTCCCAGCCCATCAAAGCAGAAAGTATAAAGAGAAACTAAACGAAATATCGATGCTTGAACATATGATAAACTTGATGCAATGATCATCCATACCTTATCTTCAGAGAATTGTACTATCTACATCTAAGGTTTTTTTTTTCTTCTGAAGGGTTCGATACTTCCATACTTTGTACTGCTTTTCTTTGTCATCAAATATTTTCCTAACGTTGCTCTCTATCTTCAACTTGTGTAGATGTCTTCTCATTAGTTGAGCATCCTTCTGCTTATTGCTTTACATTTGACGAGTCGGAGACAGCTCCGGGGCCAATGCCTGTTCTGAATCAGGTTTTTCATAAAACTGTTTCATTGACTTTAGTGTCTAAAAAGTGGACTGTATCATGACAGAAATACTTTTTTTTCTTATGGTAGTTTTTGTGTTTTGAGCCGTTTCAGAGGCGCCATAAAATAAACTTTTTTGATTTCCATCTATGGCTTCTTGTTTATCGTAGCATCATCTATCAATGATTTGAGCAATTTATTGGCTGAATGCCTCCTTTGAGATTATGAAGCTCTTTTTACCCTGCTGTCAACTATTTGCTTCCTCAGAACTGTTCCGATGTCTTATGCAACCTAAGTCCAGTATCTCCTTTGGCTGTAAGACTTCCTATACATTTTTCTTGAATAAAACTTAATTTTATAGCTTTTTTAGTAGGTAATTAATCGACAATCATTTTGATGCCACTATTTCCCAATAGTCAGATCTTACATTCTTAGGGCTACTGAGCAAAAGTTTCATGTATTTTTAAAAGCCTTATCCTCTTTAATTGGCCAAAGGTGTTCCTAACACTTCTTCACCAGCAACCAAACTTTCCAAAATACCCAATACTTCAGGGACTAACTTTTCACAATAGCTGAGGATAGTCTTTTCAATTAGAGCATGATCATTTTCGTTGATACCTTCGTCATTTTTGAGCATCTGCAAGGCCCACAGATGAAGCATGTTTTCAAAGACTAACTTTGTCTTTTCGTCTTTGAACTATTTTATTTTGGTCAAGCAAAGATCCAAAATGTATAGATCAGCAACATACATAGCAACAGATTGACCTTAGTATGCCTGAACTCCATTCCATATATCCTGGAAAGGAAGGTTTTTGTCCTTCATTGACATCATCTTCATTCCCAAATCTTGTGCTCTTCCATACACTTGAATCATCAGATATTTTCTTATGGCTTAAAAATCTCCAATATTCTCCTTCGTTATTTCAAAGGGGACTACTTCTGGTGGCTGAATAACAATAATTTTACATTTTCAAGAAACTTCAGGATAGGAGATTATATTTTCTTCCCTTTGATTCCTTTCTGGAAGTTTTCGATGACATATTTGGTGGTTTGCTGAATCAAGACATGGTTTTATCCCTCCCAGGTGTTGTTCACATCATTATTGCTATAAAGAGCTGCCATTTTGCTATAAGCTGAATAGCCGTGTCCTCCCATCATTTGCCTGCACTATCTGATTGTCTTAGTGGCCGCCCAGGCAGTTTTTGATTTTAGCACAGATGAAATGGCATGAATTTACTTTATCAATGGATTGCTTGGAGAAAGGTTATTTTTATCTTCGTTGTTCTCGGCCGCATAAAAGGTGTTCATTGTCACGCACATATAAATCACCTCTAAAGCAAGCAAAGGAATCATTCTTCGCATAGTCAGTGGATACTCCATAAGGTACTGCTCAGGTTTATCTTTTCTGAATGAAAATTGTCTCCTTACGAAAGTATATCTGATCGCGATAGCAAGTGCAGAAAGAGCCAAAGTGGTGCTATGACAGCACATGAAAAGTCGACCCTCAGATAAAGCTGCCAATGTATTTCCGAATCTTTTGTTTTCAGATGATGCTGTGTTGAAGAACTCTCCCTTTTCATTGATACCTGACACCCTGTTGAGCAAATTGGCAACTGGAACTCTAACCTTATTGAACTAGATAAAACCGTTGTCAATAGCATTGAGACCGAACTTTGGTCCACAATCTCCAATTGTGATTCCTGGCAAAACTTGATGAGTCTTGTTATCTCTCAGAGGCACAATTATTGCATGGACTCCATACCTTTTACCATCAATATAGAGTTGAGCCCACAAAATAGTGATGTTAGATGTCTTTGCAGCACCTCCAATCCAAAATTTTATGGCGTCTTTCGAAGGGCTATTAATCACCAACTCTTTTGTACCATGATCATAATGAGCTTCAGTGAGAATTCCTTTGACATTTGAACCATGCATCAGCTCTGTAAGAGCAAAGCATCCGAAATCCTTAAATTCACATGCTCTTTTGTAAAATTTATTGTGAAGGTCTGATGTGCCTAATCTCTCGATTGTTTTCAGATAAAGGGAATAATGAACTCCCAGTTTGGTGACGGTATTCAGGTCATGGAAGGTGTAGCCATTGCCTAAGAGGGTGAAGCGGTTAGGATTATTCATGTCTTTTAAAGGAAGGACTTCCTTCAATGTTTTTTTCAAAAAAACAAATTGCTATGTGGTATTTTTTCTTTGCTGCTAACGGGAAGCTTCTGTCAAGTGATAATCTTGGAATATTTATGGATGTTCCTTGACGTGAGCGAGAGACTGATCTCTTTGCTTGTAATTGGGTCCATACACAATTTTCTTCATTTCATCAGAGTTGATCGTTGAGGATAGTCTGTGTTTCTAGAAGTAGCTTTAGTTAGCAATGATATTATGCTTTAATGATAACAACCTGTTCATTGAAGGTTCTACACTTTGACAATTATCAAATATAATTTTGCACAACTTATCGATTCTATGAATAATATTCTGTAAACTCGATATAATAGATCATTTATTCAGAGTTATCACAGACGTTATGTTTCAAGCTGCTCTCTGCTGTTGCTCTGGCTCCCGGCCTCGCGATAAGTATCTCATCATCACCAAAAATCACGATAACGAAACAGTGTTTAGCTACACTCACGACCTCAAAACTGTCGATGATAAAATCATCAATAACAGATATGTTATAGTCCGACCAATCATCCTTTCCTAGTATCGAGAAATTATTGAGTATTGTCGAATAAATAACAAAAAATTTGAGGATGGATCCTTTCCTCCCAACAAAAAGGGTCTAGGAGATATTGATATCAGCAATGTTACATGGAAAAGAATTCCAAAATTCATTAATTATCCCACACTTTTTGACTATCGGATCGATCCAATCGATGTAGTTCACAAGAATAGAGGGGACTGCTACGTTCTCTCAGCTATTGCAGCTCTGGCATAAAATTAAAGCAATATCAAAAATATCTTTTACAGACAGTAGTATGCTGATGAAGGAGTCTATCGAATCATTCTTCGAGTTGACGGAGTTCCTCAATAGGTTATTATTGACGACTACATACCTCTCGGATAAAGATAACTCCCTCTCTTCTGCCAACCTAAGATTAAAAATTTAACTGGGTAATTCTGGACTCTCTTGCTGGAAAAAGCTCTTGCAAAAGCGAAAGGGAGCTATGCAAATCTCATGTGTAAGTGTATAATTATTCAGAAGGAGCACCAAGTGATATATTTCAGGCAGTTACTTACTGTCCTTCATAGTCTTTGGCCTTTGAGGAGATAGATTCAGAAAAAATATGGAAGATTTTATATTTTTACACCAGCCATGGTGAACCCTGTTGTGCTACAACGAAAAATATCATTTCCAAGAATTCAGGTCTGACTTCAGAGCATACTTACACAGTTCTATCTGTTGGGGAACTGACTATGAAGGAAATGTCTTTCAATGTCAAACCTTCCCATCGAAGAGAGCGAGTAGTCAAATTGCGTGATGCTTGGAGTGACAAAAATGACATCGGGTGGGTCGGAAGAGGCTCATTAGCTGACAAATAATTTTGGGACATGGCAGAGCAGGACAAAGAGTATCAGAATGTTAGAAGACTGAGCAAGCGAGGTTAGCAAGGCATATTTACGATGACCTACGAATAATTTATCAAGTATTTCAGGCAAGTAGACTACTGTTTTTCTCATAATAACACAAAAACTTCCACATAGATTATCACTTTTGACAAAAATAACACTGGAGGGCAATTTTTCGATCTGACTGTCCACCACAAAGGATTCTACACTTTCGAGATCACTCAGTCAACTATATCAGAGCAAACGAAAAGTGATTATTAAGAATAAGGATTTTGCCGAACCAGCCTAGTCATTTTTGATAAAATTGAAGGAAAGCACTACTTTAAGGGAGGAAAAATGAAGCACAGTCAAAGGCATTTGATCTATACTATTGAGCTTCGACCAGGGAAATATGTCATTTATGCTCTGATTGATCCTTCAAGAATAAATGGATTTTATCCTGACTCTGCTGTGCTGAGTATCCACTCCTCAATGATTGTCCAACTGGATCTTACGCCTGCTTTCAAGTACTCTAACCTTCTCAAAGAAGCTTTCATCAATGATGGCTTGAAATACGAGGAGAAAACTCTTGAAAACAACGGACTTATGACTATCTCTTACAGAATGTTGTTCGATAAGGGAGGATTTGCTTATGTGTATTTCAGCAACGACAAAACGAGTGACAAAAATTTCGTAATAGAATATGACGAAAAGTAATTTTCTATTAATTTAGCGATTTTGATCTGGAGCACATTAAGGTTCTGTAGCCTCAGAAGCACGATAAATATTTTACAATTCGAGTGCAGCCAGGGCACGATATGCTTATCTTGACCAGAGCTCAGAATAAAGATGTTACTTCCTGGAACTTTCCTCCCAAGATAAGCATCAAGATGGAACCTTTATTCGGTTGATTGTTTTTCTGAATTTTGAGAATCAGTGTTTATTATTTATCTATAAGTTTAAAAATGCAGGAAAAAAAATCCGAGTCATCTTACGCTCAAGTCAAAAGCAAGATCAAGGTGGTTTTTCTAGGAGAACAGTCAACAGGAAAAACTTCTATTCTAACGCGCTTCATTCACGATAAATTTTAAGAAGGCTTAGGAGTATATCTTGTTTTATTAAGCCCACTATTGGAATTGATTTTATGGCAAAAAACCTACATGTCAACAATAACATTCTCCGGATGCAGCTCTGGGACACGGCTGGTCAGTAGCGTTTCCGATCTTTAATTCCCAGCTATCTGAAGGATGCCTTGATAGCCTTCATCGTTTTCGACTTAACCAGTAGGACTCTCTATAACTAGAGACTAAAAATCATTCGACAATCTCAACTAATGGCTAGAGTTGTGCCAGAACAACAAAAAATAAAAAACCGTGCTCGTGCTGCTAGGAAATAAAGCAGATTTGAGTGAGCAAAGATAAGTTTCGGAATAAACTGTAAAGCAAAAAGTAGAGGAGACTGGCTTGCCTTACTTCGAAGTAAGTGCGAAGACAGGCTCCAATGTCAAAGAAGCCTTCAATTTTGCAGGAAATTAGTATTTCAATCAGAACATGATGAGCTCCCATGAGTTGACCTTTAGTACTGCGCTTGCAGATAAAAAAAGGCCAGAAACAATTCAAGAAGTACCTGAAATAGGGTCTCCAACGTTTAACAAGCCTGGAAAGAAGGGTAAGAAGCAAGGTGAGAGCAAGAAGCTGACAGCGAATGGCCTGAAGTTAAATAATAACAAAGAAAAAAGCAAGAAAAAGGGATGTTGCTGATCTAAGTTGTATACTACACTTTATTATAAAAATAACAACCCCACAGCATATTGCTGGGTCGGCAAACTCCAAGTAATATAAAACAATAAATCTACAAGAAAGGGGTAGGAAATTTCCTGCTGTAAGATATATCCGACTTCACTTATGCCGATAGATTGAAGGGCAAGCAGTGACAGTGAGTAGTAAATTTTATGGGGTAAAAGTGGAAGAACATATGCCTTGGATCATTTTTTAAGTTTCCAGAGCAAGAAGGAAGAGGTATTGAGAAGATATAAAGAAGTAGTCTTTGTGAGAATATTTTGTGAATGTAAAAAGTTATCGAATCGATTGTTGAAGTTTGGAACCATAAGTAAACGACATTTTGTCTATACTTATAAACAGGAGAGCAATCACATTTTGTCATCAGTAGGTAATCCTTTCCTTAAAAGGAATTTGATGAAACGAGCATACTCAGATGACTGAAAACGTCTGCTCACTGTTAACTGACTTTCACTATATTTTTATTCTTTCCTCACTATACTTTATGACATCAGTTTTGGTCTGTAAAAATAAGTGAGTGTATATGAAATAAGCTACTTCAGCTATAAGAGCATTCAATTGCTAAATACTATATTATCAAATACAGCCAACTTTGATAATTTGATATAAAGTTGATGTAGCCCAACCTTCACTCAACAGTGCTTACCCTCCTCCAGAGGATTCAATCGCCACAGGTTCAGTAGGCAGAAGCACAACTCCGATAACTATCCACCCATTAGTCTTTCTACCAAGTCATGTTTTTCATCATCGCCAATGAAGGATAAGGTATGTATGGTTCTACAGCAGAATGGACTAAAACCACAGCTGCAACCTTTCTGAACTCGCTATTTCTTGATAATTTAACAGATGAAACTGTAAATCAAATTTTCGAGGCTCTAGTACAAATATTGCTTGAGCCATCTATCAAGCAACTTGACAAACGCATTTTTTAGAAGTCAATCATCAGAAACATTTAAAAATCCACACATTGTAACAATCGATTAATTCAGAACTTCAGGCAAAATGGATGAATGTATCTTTGTAGTGCCTTAATAACACTTCAAACTTCGATACCGCTTTTCTGCTGATCGCTTGCCTCGCAGTATCTTAGATTCAGGAGTCTCCTATCCCTTACATAATCACCAATCTCTATGACAAGATACTAACCTGCATTCCAGTCAACATTGAAAATGCTGCTCTTCTGAACGAAATGATCAAGATGTGGATCGTGATTCTAGACAAGATCAAAAACGATGAAACAATTAAACACGTTACTGCAGATATGGCCCGAAACAACAACCTTTATACATTCCTCACTCAAATTTATGAATTTCAGTCTGGTCAAAACAGCCTCATTACTTTCACATAAGGACTGGAAGAACTTAATTTCCTCAAATATGAAGCAGCCTAACGTAGTTTGTTCTTTATTCAGTTCATAAAAAAATTCTAGATGTCGAGATAGAACAAACTGAGGAGGCTTTTCCGATTGTACTCGATTTTACTAAAACATTTTTGCCAAAAATAGCAAATACCCTTCAAATAATGGCTTCTCGACTTGGATAGATCGAGCGTTTGGGAGTTGAAGATTTATTAACAAGTCTTATTTCAATCATGAGATATTTCTTTCTCTTCAATACTGAACACTTTAATGTTGCGGATGTATTTCAGTTATTAGATACAATAATATTCCCCTTCCTGGCAGCCAACGATCAATAACGACATCTTTTTGAAGAAGAACCAGTCTAATTCAATACAGTAGCAGAAGATTGTTGTGATAATCAGTAGTATGGTATTATGAAAACATAAGCTGCTTCTTTGCTGGAAAAGTTTGGAGATAGAGTAGACGGATGCACACATTATGCGCTCAATCGAGCAATCGAATCTATTCAGATACGGATGGGACATCTTCAAGGAAATAACTACACCCTTCCAGTGCTAGAAATTGAGACAGCATTCCTTGTTATATCTATTTTTTCCTATAGTGTCAGCAAATACCCGGAAGAAATTGAAAAAATCAAAATAATTCTTTCAGATTAAAAAATATATTCTTTGCCGCCCATGGAAACATCAAGAGTGTTTACTTTTTTGGCTTACAACTATTGCGAACTGTATAAAAACTTGAGCTAAGGCGAACATTGGCTACGATTTGCTATTAACTATTCTGCACATCCCACAGCCTGCTACTGCGCTTTCGATTTTTTCAGTAACATTGTCGAGGATTATTTCAATTAAAATCTTCTGGATAAGATAACAGATCATATCGCAATCGGCAAGATGGGACTCACCTGGGATATTATTTATAAGATCCTACAAAATCACTTCGGATAGATTTCGACTGAAGGGATTATAAATGTGATATCCAAGGTCTTTATTCGACTCAAGAAGGAATTAGATCTCTTGTCAAGGGGGGAAAAGCAAGATTACATGGATCTCACTAACTGTTTTCGAACACTAATGACGATATTGAAAGCAATGAGACAAGAACTGAAAACTAACCCTCAGTCAATCGCTTTTAAAACAAAAAAAGAGAGCCTAATTCAGACAGTATGGCCCGTCTTATAGCTTTATGAAACAGGAAGAAAGTACGATGTGGAAGACTAGGTCGTGAAGCTGAGTATTGAAATTATCAACTTACTCGATACAATGGTCCCTGATTTCAAGCCTTACCTTAACAAATTCATCGACGCATACAAGGCCAGCAAATATTCTGAGAAGATATATCTCAAGTTTATGAATCAATACATCTTGAAGGCTGACTTCAACAAAGACATGCAGTAAATAATATCAATTATGGTTTGCATCAAAGATTCCTTCCTTAATGTTGCCAACAAAAACTTAACAGAAAACGGGAAGCAAAAGAGCTTACCTCACTATCGACTCACCTTATGCGATATTTTAATCATTCTTCAAAATGTGGTAGCTCTTTTTGGATCAGCTTTGGTCAGCAACAATAACCTTTAATTCTTCCACGAAGTAAGCTCTATTTGCATGAGGCATATTCCTAATTAAAATGAATAGCTCTAAAAGACAGCCACTGCTAGGATTCTTCTCAGCAGAATCTTCAATCTTCTGTTCCTCTGTCATATGCATGTCAGAATTGATTCTATCTATTTACTTCTGCAACGACTAAAAGATGCTCGACTGTATCAAAACTACGATACCAAGGTGCTGACAATATGTATCTGTAAACAGATATTCCATGAAAATGACCTAACTGCCATCAACATGCTACTCTCCGGACTGATAGATATTGTAAAACTGTCTGATGAAAAGGAGGAATACATTGAAAAAAAAAAGAAAAAATCAAAAATTACGGCAGATAAGGTCAAAGACAGTACGAAGGCCTATGCAGATTTCAACCGTCTAATCTACGCAATCGATACTCCTTTTAAGAACGATCTATCGAACAAGGATTTCATGATCGACATGTTCAGACAAATGAAACACTCTAACCTCGAACTATTCAATTCTACCCTCCAAGCCCTTTCTCATGAGACCTTCCAAAAATACACACAATATGTTGACTTCTAGTAACTTGAGAAAAAGCGAGTCATTCGCAAGGTTATTGGAGTTAAAATGGGAGGACCTAATAATATTGATGTGTAGATTCATCCTCGCTCCAGCTAAATGAATGACAGTGACGATGATGATGCCAGTCATTTGAAGAGACAGAGGGTCCACGTCAAAAAAGAAGATAAAAAAGCAAAGACGGTTAAAAGTAGCAAGAAGAAGGTACGCTAAAATTGATTGTTTGCCACTCTATTATAATATTTCCCTTTATGCACAAGTCTCATAGATATCGATCCCCAGATTCAGAGCGATAGAGATCAAGAAATAAGCATAAACATCATCACAAAAAGCACCACCACCACAAAAGAAGATCTCCTTCTTCCTCATAAGATCGACACAGAGAGAGAAAGAGATCCTAAAAATATAAGAGAAGAGATGATGAATATGCTTATCAGGGCCAAGAGAAGAAAATAGACCCATAGTAATTGATGAAGGAAGAGATAGTGAAGTAACTGCCTTGCTGGGAGCCTTCAGGAATTCTGCTTGAGTTCTACAATGCCAGAGAGTAATTCATCAAAATATATAGAGGAGTGAGTTTAAAATTTCACGAGCCTCCTGAGAGTCGCCCTCCTATCGATGTATGGAGAATTTATATCTTCAAAGGAGAAGAAGCTTTACGTACTAAAATATTTGATACAGAGCCGATAAATTTGCTACAAAGCTGTTATCTGATAGGCAAAGATGAGCGGATTTGTGATATTTTATGTGAGAATGACACAATTTCAAGGCAGCATGCAGTAATTCAGTTCAGACTGATAACGAAAATGCTGGAGGATGGAACTTACGAAGAAACAATAAGACCCTATGTGATAGATCTGGAATCGACCAATGGAACTTTCCTCAATAACGAAAGAATAGAAGCAGGTAGATACACTCAATTATTACATGGAGATATGCTTAAATTCGGAATGAGTCAACGGGAATATATAATGGTAAAAGACTAAGGGCAAAAGATAGCAAGAAATGATGAAGATTGACACTTCTTTCCATATACTTAAATAACCATGAACATATCAGCTTAAAAATTGAAAATAAATTACTTGCTCTACCAGTTAACGCTTTAGCTAATACCGACAAAAGTTCATATAATTTCTATATTCCAAAGTTCAAAAAATGGGGAACGCTTCTTCGAATTCAAACGATGATGAATGCGATTTAGTAACAGATGCCACAGTCATTAAGCTGGAGGAACTCAAGGCCCATTTTACAGAAATAGCAAAGGTTACTGTTGTCGGAATCAGAATCAGTGGAGGTTTCGTCCATCATGGACTAGTCCTAGAAATACCGAAAGTTGATAAATTTTGGTCTTTTGACTGGGGAATTGATGGAGGAAGAATGCTGAAAGGTGATTACGAAAGGGGACAGAAAAGGTAATGTATCGGGAGATATTCAATGTAGATTCTCTGCTAAGCCTTTTGCTATGCTTGCTAAGGTAGCAACTATAATATAAACAAGTTCAACTGCAATCATTGGACCAACAAGTTTGCCAAATACCTTGGGTGGAACCTTAAATGTGGCTGCTTGATTATTTGATATTTTACTGACAAAGAAGAAGACAGTTATTAAATCATTGGTAATAGCTGGAAGTCGGTATTCCCAGAACATTGAACCTTAGATCTATATTTTTATTAAGATTGCTCATTTGACTTCCTTTACTATGAACACTCAATCCATGGTTAATTTTTCCAAGTATTTTTTGCTCCTCTGTTTTCTTAGTGTCCAAGGATTGACTAACTATTGGAAGCTAGTTCCTTTCTTTTTTTGTCTTAGTTCTACGATGTAACATGAATTGCTATGGTTTCCGAGATCTTGATGGAGCAGCCTCGAACAACTTAGACTATATAACAGGCAGCACCACTTCTTTCCGAACTGATTTATTGCGAACTCTCCTTAATTGTTCTTTTGCTATAAAAGTTACAGGTTATGGAGAGTGATCGACAGTGGCATATTGTTTCCTTTTTTAAAGCCAAGGACCTAGATTTTTGTTGGGAAGTTAGCTATCGTCGGAACAATCGAATAAAGTCTTGGGAAAGAAATTGCTTGAGCTGATCATGACTAATACTATGTGAATAAAATAGCAATCTATATTATACTCTCCATATTTGACACCCAAATATGCGGGGTTGGGGTTGGGGTTGGGGTTGG
>Ga0100378_1002153_pt1 | contig 19880 bp, 20 predicted proteins | sample CryGeymeta201502_FD_81535 | JGI IMG/M metagenome (GOLD analysis project Ga0100378, IMG submission 81535) | Groundwater microbial communities from Crystal Geyser aquifers in Utah, USA - Crystal Geyser metaG 2015-02 | ecosystem: Environmental > Aquatic > Deep subsurface > Groundwater | place: USA... | reverse complement strand
GTGGATTGAAACAGGAAGCTGGGTATATAAAAACTGGGATATTGTAGGAGGTCTATCATTCCTTCCAAGATCAAATCATGTTTATGCTCTTGCACCATACGAAGAAATTGACAAAGAGACATATGAGAAAATGGCAAAGAATTTCCCAGAGATTGATTTCTCTCAAATTGTATCTTATGAAATTCAAGATGAAACAAAAGGTTCAAAAGAGCTTGCTTGTATGGGAGGGACTTGTGAAATATTCTAAATATCTAAAATAACTATGTTCTACACAGGAAAAGGAGACAACGGAACAACCACAACCTTTGGTTGCGATCAAAGATTATCAAAGTCCTCAGCTATCGCTGAGGCTTTGGGGTCTCTGGATGAGACTAATTCTATATTAGGGGTTTTACGAGCGCACCCAAGATTGCCTGGGGTAGAAGTTTGTGACGTGAATCTTAAAGATATCTTACTTGGTATCCAGCAGGATTTGTTTATTATTCAAGCTGAGCTTGCTGGAGCAGACAAGAAGACCAAAGAAGAGAGTGTTAAAAAGCTTGAAAACTATGTAAATTTTTGTGAGGAACAAATGCCTCAGATCCAAACATTCCTGATTCCAGGAGCAGATGAAATTTCAGCTTATTTTGATTTAGCTAGGACTGTTTCAAGAAGAACAGAGAGGCGAGTGGTTGCCGTTTCTGATGAGGGTAGCCTAAAATTGAGCGATCATACACTTGCTTATCTTAATCGCCTTTCGTCAGCACTTTACGCTTTTGTGAGGTATATAAATTTCCTTTATGGAGCTGAAGAGATTGCGCCTAAATATTAAAATGAAAAATAAAAATCTATTACTTTTGATTTCATTAATGTTTCTAGTAAATATTCCTGTTTTTGCACAAGAGGTGGTATTTGGTTACAAAGAAAAGCCAAAGGAAATAGAGGTAATAATTAAAGAGTTTTTTAAAAATGATCCGATAATGATTCACATCGCCAAATGTGAATCTACATTTCGTCAATACTACGATAGCGGGAAACCTTTTCGAGGAAGTGGAATATATATCGGGATATTTCAGATAGATGAAAACATCCACACACAGGCAGCCATGGATCTCGGCTTTGATATCTATACCACAGCAGGAAACATCGGCTACGCAAATCACATCTACCAGAGAGAAGGTTCTAGGCCATGGTATAACTGCGCTAAGACTTATTTGCCAGATACTGCTCCTGATGTAGAGGTTGTAGATCTCGATACTTTGACAGTTGATACGAATAGCCAAATCACATCAATACTCGGATCCGGACTGTGTCCTGAAGAGCTTCGCTTGATCCAAAACCTAAGAGTCTCAGACAGAGACGGGAGATTTAGTACATATCAAAAAGGGGAAGTGACAGAGGTCGCTCTCCTGCAGTCTCATATAAATAGAATCCTAAAAAGCCAGTATAATGAGGCTTCAGGGCCAGTGGACGGTATCTTTGGAAAACTGACCAAGCGTGGCGTAGAGCGTCTCCAGATAGCTCTAAACGAGGTCTTAAATCCCGCCAAACCTCTGGTAATAGATGGTGTGGTTGGTCCGTATACTAGATCTGCAATTAATAACTCTTGTGGATATAATCTATAAGAGTTTACTTGATCAAAAATCCAAAACTCGGCTAAGCCGAGTTTTTGTGTTATTTAGGCAAAATTTTTTACACTATTCAGATTTATGTTTCTTTACCGCGTCGATCATTCTGGTCATTCCTATACCACCTCCACACCTAGGAAAGAAATCCAGAGATAAGAACTCCTCAAGTTCTTTTTCTACACGATTTTTACCGAAGAGATCGAAGAGTTTTTGAGCATATTTCCCATCACTTATGGTGTGAAATTCTTCTCTCATTTCTTCTACATTGCTACTTCGCTCAGCTGATCCAATTGTTTCCTTGCCATACATAATCACATCTATCTTATGCGAATAATCTTTGTTTATTCTTTTCATGTTCCAAAAAGGTGATGTGTAAGAAGGGAATTCATTACAGAAGACTACTGAACCGAAGTCGTTCTTCATACTTTCTTCATCACCATGACTGAGTTCATTGGTTTTGTAATAATCTTTTAGCTCATCATATGTTTTGTGGATGTATTCTTCTCTAGACCCGAAACCTAGGTGTTCAAGTAATTCTATTTCAAATTTTTTTAGATCTTCTGTTGATCCTTTTATTTCAAATTCAAACATTGGGAAAATAAGTTTGTGCCTTCCTGGGACTGGATTAGGCTCATTTCTATAGCTTGTGCTTATACAAAAAACACCCGGCAATTCGGGGTTTGTAAGTAATTCATATTCAAGCCACATTTGACCAGTTTGAGGAAGTGGCCACACCTCTCCATTGTAATTATATGTTGCAACAGTATCTGGGTCTTCACATGCAGCAAGTATACTTAGTCTATCTTGGGTATTAACTTCCACAAATCCTTTATTAATACAAAATTCACGCATTTTATTAGCAATCTTGCTAAATGAAATTATATCTTTTTCTCCGATGTAGTTATTTATCATAATTTAATTATTGATTATTTGGGTAAAAAAATAACCCCTGATGGGGTTTAAACTTCAGATTTTATTATCTGTGAACAAAGACAAATGATCAATCGACCGCACTCCTTTTTGAGTTTTGATTTATCTCTATACACTATTAATTAGGATAACACATAATTTGAAGTTATTTAATACTGTTAATTATCTAATGTCAAACGTATGTTTTTATTGACAATTTCAATTTTCCATGTAATATAATTTAAAATTTAGAATATTGAAAACCTGATACTTAAAACATGAAAACATGAAAATTGTAAGTCCGAATGGTAATGAATACCAGGTCGGTAAAAGGCTTGGAGGAAACAGTCGATTTACGCTCTATGCGTGTTCGTCTGAAGAGAAAAAAGATACGTTGATACTAAAGATTTCTACTTTGAAAAAGTTTAATTCTGATGTTGATCGAGAGGCGTTTTTACTGGGAGAGCTTTATAATGAAGCTCAACTTACAGAAGAAGCCTTTGCTAAGGAAAAAGAAGAAGGTAATGATACATTCTTGAATTATCATTTTTTCTTTCCATTACTTATAGAGAGTTTTGTATCAATTGATAATGGAAGTCGCACAGTTTCTGTGATTGATTTCTCTCATATTTGTACAAAGCTTGTTGAGTTAGTTCCAATATCGCACATAATCAAAAAGCAGCGACTATCTGTTGATCCAAGGACAAGTGCCTGGATCTTAGGAAAGCTTCTTAAGCTTCTTGATTTTGTTCACTCTCAAGAAATTTCTGTTGGTAATATTTCCATTGGGAATATCTTGATAAATAGAGATGAGCACTACGTGTTAATTTTTGATTGGAGTAACGCTACAATTCAAGTTTCTGGTCTAAGTGATGATACTAAGACAGAGGAAATTGCTAGTGCAACAAAATCAGTCTTGAAATTACTTGGTTCAAAAAATGATGGCTCTTTGTTAAAAAGTAGCCAGATTCCAGATGATCGTTATGAGTTGTTACTTAAAAGTTTTGCTTTGGGTGATAAATCAAACGCTCTTGAAGCCAAGGATGAATTTTACAGCCTAATTAGAAACATGTGGCCACGGGAATTCTATCCGTACACAACAGTAAAATAAAAATAGTTTAACCTAAACTTTGAAATAATGGGAAGAAACCCTTTATCAGATTCAAGCTACGAAAGAGTAGCAAAAAAGGCTAAATCAGCCGGATCCGCCACATATGCTGGCGAAGAAAGACAAAGAACTGGACAAGGTCTTCATGACCTGGTTGACCCAGCGGGGCATGCCCTGGTTCGAAGATGTCTTTCATTTCAGGAACCAAAAGATGGTCGTTTTGTTCTTTGTAGAGGAACGGCCATGCCTATTGAAACATTGTTGGATACAACAGGATCAATGGGGAGAAACGTGGAAGTGGCAATGAATTCACTTCCAAAGTTCTATCACTTGCTTGCGGAAAGCAGTAATGCTGTTCTAAAAAGATATGATCCTCAGCTGATAACAGCTATTTTTGGAGATTATCTTGATAATTATATTCTCCAAAGATCTCAATTTGAGTTCGATGAAAGGATAGCTGAGCAAATGACACTTATGTACCCAGAACATGGAGGCAAGGGTAATAATGCGGAGGATCCTCAGTATGGACTTTTTGGAGCTGCATTCTTAACTGATGCAACCATCACAAAACTAGGTTTAAAAGGTTACCACTTTTTGGTTACTGATGAGCCTGGAAGACAGATTGAGATTGATCAATTGGAAAGAGTTTATGGAAAAGAAGTACTTCAAAGAACCAAAGAAAACGGTTATGATATTTCATCTAAAAAGTTTCCGGTTGGCGCAGATGAGGTTGTAAAAGATCTCATCAAGAGGACGCATGCATTCGTTATTATTGTGAGAGGCGGTCTCTCTGAAAGAGCAACTTCCTTTTGGAAGGGTGTCTATGGATCCGAAAGATTGATATCTCTTGAGTCAACAAAAGGTTTACATGCAGTTCAGGCGGCCATTATTGGTCTTACTGAAGGAACATTGACTTTGCCTAATGTTGAAGATTTTCTTGTAAGCTCAGAAGAGTTTTCAAGAGACCAAGCTTTGTCGGTCAAGAAAGCTATTATGCATATCCCAATAGGCGCACAATCGAACCTTCCTAATTTTGGAAAGGTTCCAATGAAGGGTGCTGTTTATGCGGATAAGCATGATGTTTGGCCAATTGACGGGCTTGTTGATTCTGGACTACCTGTAGACGTTGATCTTTCTTCTGAAGAAGAAAGTGAAATTTTTGATTAAACCAAAACCTTGAGGAGGAGCAAGTTGCTCCTCCTCAATAAAAACCTAAAAATGAAAAAACAAGTAATTGTAATTACAGATTTGGGTGGTGGTGATGGTGGTAAGGGCGGAGTAGTTCATAGCCTTTGTTCTCATTACAACGCTCACACTGTTGTGAAAGTTGGTGGTGCACAAGGTAGTCATGGTGTTCATACCTCCAAAGGCGAATCTTTTAATTTCAGTCAGTTTGGCTGTGGGACATTCGATGGAGTAAGAACACACATATCTAACCTAATGGTTGTAGAACCTTTTTCTTTTCTAGAAGAAGGGAACAAGCTTATGTATGAATGGGGGATACGAGAAGCATTTAATCTTGTCACTTTAGACGAGCGAGTGCTGTGTGTAACCCCTTACCATACTTTTGCTTCCAGACTTAAGGAGCTTGCCAGAAAAGATAGTCCGAAAGGCACTGTTGGTGTTGGTGTAGGAGAAGCTTTTCTTGATCAAGATCTTGGAAAATCGCATTCAATTTATGTTCGCGACATTCACAAGTCAAAGTTTAAGAAAAAGCTGAAACGCATTCGTGATAAAAAAATCAGTGAGGTTCAATATCTTATTGATAATCCAGAAGAAGGATTCAAGGAGGAGGATTTAGATTTAGCTAAAGAACAAATCAGGCTTATGCTTGGTAAAAATCTTTTTGATCTTACAGTTCAAGAATTTGAAACCATGTGCAAGTTAGTGAAAGTTGTTGATGATAATTATCTCTACGAAGAAATTCTATCGAAAGATGGAATGGTCGTTGTTGAAAGTTCTCATGGAATACTTACTGATCGGTACAATGGATTTTATCCGAATGTCTCTAGGTTAAGAACCACACCTAATCGTGTGATCGATATGATAAAAGCTCGTGGTTATGATGGGGATGTAAAACTTCTTGGAGTTACTCGAGCGTTTCAGATTCGTCACGGTGCAGGGCCCATGGTCACTGAATCATCTGAGTTGCTAGACCAGCTTTTGCCGGGAAGCAACAAGGATGAAAACAGATGGCAGGGAAGAGTTAGAGTTGGTCCTTTAGACTTCGTATCACTTCGTTACTCAATAGGAGTATGTGGCGGACCCGAAGCCTTTTATGGAATAGCTGTAACTTGGTTTGACCAAGTAGAAAGTGTTGGCAAATGGGATCTATGTGATTCCTATATCAATGCAAACGATTCAGTATTGTTTGATTCAAAGGGGATTATTATTCGCCAAGGGGTGGATGAAGATCAACTTATACATCAAACAAAGCTTAGCAATGCGCTCAAAGAGTGCAGACCTGAGGTTTCATCGATTGATTTGACTCCTTATTCTAAGGAGGAAGATTTGATCCAGCTTTGCTCTGAAGTAATTCAGGATAAAACTGGTGTTACGGTCAGAATGATATCATTTGGGCCAAACGAAGATCACAAGACGTGGTTGGGTGAAAACAATTTTCAAACAATAAAAACAGTAATTAACCATTAAGAAGAAGAAAATGGCAAAAACGAAAAAGTACCCGGAAGGGTGGGATAAAACAGTTGAAGCCTTCGCGAAAGCGGTAGGTAAAACAGTTGAAGAAGTAACCGAGGCACTGAAGAGTGTTATAGGTGAACCAAGCGAGGCAGCACTTGAAGCTCTGGCTGATGCTGGAGCAGCTCCAAATGATGATGTAAAGGTGGCGATGAAGGATCTTTTGATTCCTTCTGCAATCTTTAACAAGAATGTCCATTTGCTTCGTGGCAAGAAGGCCGCGGTTGAAACATCAGCTTCACAAGGGGGTCGTGGTGTTGAAGCATTGGCAATCTTGCCACAACTTCCAGATGAAGAATCGTTTATTGAGGCACTTAAGACAGGTGGTGTTCTGAAAGTTGATGAGTCTGTTGTTCTTTCTGCGGTGAAAGCTGCACTTGCAAAAAATATCGGATTATTTGATCTTCCGGTGGAGATCGCAAGAAAGATGGAAGAGTTTGCTTTAAAACAAGAGGAGCCTTGTGGTGAAGATTTCTTTGAGATGCAGAAAATGCTTACTCAGAGAAAGTATGGAGACATTCTATCTTCTCTTGGAGTAGAGGGTCGATTCGTTACCGAAGGTCGCAAGAATCAGTTTTTTGATCGAATTCAGGAAAACTTCTGGTCTGAAATTGGAAGTTTCCATAATCAGCTTCTTGCTTGGCAACAAAACTGGATGCAAGGTATGGCAAATCCTGGTGTGATGATGATGGCGGTTACAGCTGCAACCTCCGGGAAGGAACTTCCTGTTGGAATGATGGCTCCACCTGACACCGCACCTCTACGTGCCGCAGGAGAGGCTTTTGCTGATAAGATCAACAAGATCTTTGCTGGTACAGGAATTCCTGTTGCTAAAGCATTGGCTTATGATGCCACCAGGATCATGAAAATTCTGGAAAACGATAAACTTCCAGTTCAGCTTGGTGCAGCCAATAAAGACCAGATGCTCAAAGATCTTGGAGTTAAGGTCGGTTCGGATATTCTTCGTTTGGAGCAAGGGATTACACGATATGCTTTTGCTATCATGTCTCTGCCAAAAGTTGGAGCTGATACGGAGTTAAATTACTTCGCAGCTATGTACCAATTGGGATCTTCTATTCCATGGGATAAAGTTGGTGTTCGTGTGAAAGCTGATTCTACAGCTGGTATCGGAGTTCTCTAGAATTCAACTGTACATTTTGTAAATAAAAAAACCGGGTCCAATTGGACCCGGCTTTTTAATTGCCTAAATTTGGCAAAAAAACTTTATCTATGAATAGCCTGGTTGCGACCTTACGGTATCCAGGATCCCAGAATGTACTAGAACCATCTATTGAATCAAGTCTTCTGACTTTCTTATCAATTCGATTGACTTTAGCATGACGATAGCCCTTATGCAGTAATCTGTATTGCAGGGTGTCCCGTTCCATTTCGAGAAACCAAAGATTCCTAGCATCTTTATCTCCATACGTAATATCCTTTGGATAAAGAAACGGCAACAGGAGTTTTCCATAAAGATTCCTTAAAGAACTTTCTTCACCACACCATACACCTTGTAGAAGTACGTATGAAAAGAAGCTCCTTCCAAGATCTTTTTCCCAAAAAGGAAAGTCTCTAACTATCAAACCATCACCTTCTTCTCTAGTCCAAAATTGAACCACAGGTTCTTGAGCAATATTCATTAGTTCATGGCGAACAAATTCAAGTTTTTCGCTTTCAACGTGAGGTTTAACAATTACAGCAAGATCTAAATCTGCTGCTGGAGAAGCATAGCCTTTAGTCTTTGATCCATACATAATAACAACAGGTTCTAGGTACTCTCTAAGTGGAGAATCCATTATCCTAGAAATCACCTTTTTAGAGAAGCCTGTTTCTCCTAACAGGTTTCAATCATTTGGGATACTAATTTTGTTATGCCTTGGAGTTTTAAATCCCAAACTCTTTACTTTCAGATCGCGGATTACACCCAGGTCTCTGGCGTGCAGAATCAATGACTCCACAGCTCTTTGAGTTTCAGAGTTTTCATCTTTGTTGAAAAAATCAAAACGATCCTCAAAGATATTGAAAACATTTTTTGCTTTCAACATGCTGAAGGAAGCGAATGTTTCAATAATTTTTCTCAGAGACTCGATCGTAATAATCTTTAGAACCTTGTTTTGGTATTCATAATTCACAAGACTCAAAAGTTTTACCAGAGGAATCTCAAGACTCGCATGAGCGTTTGAAATAAAATCCGAATAATGGTCAACCAAAGAAAGTATCGCAACATGCTTTTCCCATTTAAATCTAGACCTTGATTTACCTAGAGTGTCATTGAATGAACATTGATTAATTTCCTCAACCTTCTTTCTTATTATAAGATCGAGATCTAATACCCAAGAATCGTTAGAGGGAAAAATCTCAAAAGATTCATCTATACATGTCAGAGTCTTATTTTGATAAAGATTCCAAGCAATAAGACCATCCTCTAAACTTGAAGTTAAAACTTCATCCTTACTTCTTTCAACAAGATTAAGAATTTCACCTTCTGTAAAAATCCCTTTATCTAAAAGAAATGGCAATAGATGAGCTGCTTTTACTACAAATTTTAAGGAATCTTTTCCTTCTTTGTCACCTGGTATGTCTCCCTCAAAAAAGTCTGTCCTTGCATCTTTCTGATCAAGGAGTCTAATCCAATGTATTCTGTATGTTTCGAGAAACCTACTCTTTGCTGTATCAAGATCAGAGATACCACTTTCCATTTTTGCGGAAGGTAGATACTCGATAGGGAGGTAAAGGAGAACTCTTTCATTAATGACGTCTCCTTCTATGAAGTTGGATAAGTCAGTATAAAGATTTTCAGCTATTCTAGAGTAGCATGTCTCTTTACAGACTTTTTCCCAAAGATCTTCACCATTTACCAGGTTACTATTTACCGTTTTCAGAGAGAGAGAAAGCTTTGTGCGATCGTCTACTAGCTTTTGAAGCATTGGTAGATCAAATAGATTTTTCGGCCACAAACCTTCATTTTTGCCCCACAAGAGAGCCTCAATAGGCGGTCTTGTTACCACAAGATCAATAAGACTAATATTTCTATTCATTATTTCCTTTAACATGGTACATTTGTTTTTTTTGTGACTTTACCACATTTTTTTATATAAGTAAATGCAATAACTTATCATATTGACAATGAATATTATCTATGTTATCATTTATTTAATTGAACAAAATATAAGCTGATGAAAAAGTGTATAGGTTTATTTGGTACGTGTGGCAATAGCACATGGAGACAAGATACTTTTATTCCCAGATATCTCGAATTGGGTATGAAAGATGGAGTTGATTTTTTTAACCCCCAAGTAGATGATTGGGATGATGTTATGGCTCAAAATGAGGCTGACCATCTTGCCACGGACGGGATTATTATTTTTCCTGTAACAGGGAAAACTTATGGTGGTGGAAGTCTGACGGAAGTTGGTTTTTCTATTCTTAATGCTATCAAGCTTGATGATAGAAGAAACTTCATTATTTATGTTGAGGATCATCTTGATGATGAGTTAAAAAATGCTAATGCTGAAGTGTACAAAGAGTTGATGAGGTCAAGAAATTTAGTTCTAGCTCACCTCAAGAAAGTTAAATTTGGCAATGTCTTTATCATACCCTCTGAAACAAAAAGGGAAGAGGCTATGCAGATAATGCTAGATATAAGTATTGTGCTCTATAAGAACATGGAGCATGAAAACCTTTATCTAAGAAAGTATTCATCCTTATTCCAGGAGGTCACTTCTTAAGTATTAGGAAATAATTTATAAAAAGCCCGCTCAATTGAGCGGGCCTTTCTTTTTGTAAATATGTGTATTTAATCAATCTGCATCAATGCATAGGTTAAGGCATCGGTTAGGGTCTTTTCCCTGTTAATTCTACCCTTAGTTAAAGTATCGTGAGGATCTCCTGGATATCCTCCAAGTTTTTTTGAGATTACATCTCCTACAGCAACAAAACGAAATCCTTGTTCTTCAGCTTCCTCAACACATTTCTTAGGGTATCTAATTCCATTTGAAGTTGTGACTATTTGATTCCCATTTCCTTGGAGCAATACAACTACCGCAATATCGAGGGTGATAGACTTATCTTTATTGAGATGAAAGATTCCACTCTCAATACCAATTGCGATATCAGTGGTGTGTCTTTTTGCTTCTAGAGCTCTTTGGAGTGCTCCAGCGTATGTCTCTTCAAAACCTACTGGTTGTTCATTTTGTCCAGAGGGTGCAGATACTCCATGGATTTGAAATTCTTCGAAATTTAATCGAACGCAAGCCGCATTTAGAGCCTTCAACTTTAGATTACTTTGTGATCCTAATATAATGTACATTTGAGTTATTTTTATTTTAACTTAAAACATAAAAGTACTTTTGTCAAATGATTATAATATGCTTGAAAAATATGTAAAAATGTCGTATTCTTACTTACGTTTGAAAAAACAAATAAATTTGGCCCTATCGTTGAATGAAGAAAAGAGCGAAGCGACTATTCCGAATTTATGCCGGAGCCATACTGTAGTGAATGAAGTGAGGATACAGCTATGAGCTCTCGGCCATACGGCTTGTCGGTAGACATCTATTTTAAATAATAGAACTAATAATCGGCAATTTACAAAAGTTTTTTAAACAACACATTTGGCCCTATCGTCTAACGGCTAGGACATAAGATTCTCATTCTTAAAATCGGGGTTCGATTCCCCGTAGGGTCACCAAGTCGAGCGCTAGTTCAAGCGCTCGAGAAGCATCGCAAAACCACACCTTTATAAAGGCGTGGTTTTGTGTGTATAATCATAGAATGAAAGACGAACTACAACAAATATCAGACTTCTTTGAATTAGGAGTGATAACTGAAACAGAAGAAGCTTCTGGTAATTCAAATCGTAATTCATATATAACTACGAGCACAGGTAAATACTTAATAAAGATTATCGAGGAACGAAATGACGCAAGCGAAGTAGCCTCAGAGATCCCTTATGTAAAAAGACTTAAAGGTAATCTTAAAATTATTCCGTATATTGAAAATCAAAATGGAGAATCGCTATTCCACAAAGATAAGACTATTGCTCTAGCTCAACCTTTCGTCGAGAACATCCCTGTTGAACGTAGTGAAGCTGTAATACTTCAATTGGTAGAAGAACAAGCTCGGTTACACCAAATTGATCCATCTGATTTACCCCAAAGACAGCACTGGATTAACCTTGGGTATATTGCTCGAGCCTTGAAAGAGATCGAAGAGAACAATTGGATGGCTAATACTGAAGTACTAAAGAATCATCCAGCAGCGACGCAAGATTGGTCAAGTTGTGAATCGGGAATTATTCACGGTGACCTACATCTAAGCAACACATTATTTAATCAAAATAAAGAATTACTTGCAATTATTGACTGGGAGGAAGTAGGAATTGGTCATTATGTTTTAGACTTTGCCATTACGATATCTGCTTTTTGTTTTGATAATAAAAAACTAAACAAAGAATTACTTGAAAAAATGATTAGTGTCTATGAAAAAGAACGTTTGTTATCAGATATCGAGAAGCAACTCTTAGATATTGCGATACAAAGAGCATTTATTACCGCTTTTGTATGGAAATGTTTAAGAAAGCACAGACAAGGTGATGAAACTGTCTGGGACGCCAAAGATTGTAATTGTTTTACATATTTTTAATAGCTTTTTTCTATCTGTATAAAACAGGCCTCAATTCGCTCGCATTTGGCTCACCACCACGAGCGCTAGTTCAAGCGCTCGAGAAGCGTTGATTTATAAGGGTTTTATAAAACCTTAAATTGACCCCTAGATTTAAAATCGAACTAAACTAAAAAACACCATCTGGTGTTTTTTAGTTTAAATGCTCCGTTCAAAGATAAATCCATATAATTCATGAGAATCATCAATAGGCACTTTTTCTTCTTTAATCAGTTTCAGGCCTTTTTCCTTAAATAATTTCTCTATCTCCTCTGGTGATATAGGGTCAATCAGCTCCATAAGGCTTTTTTCGTGATCTTTCATCTCTTCCGTATTTGGTTTAACGAAAGGATGTTCTTCAAAAAGTACAATTTTCCCACCCTTATTCAGGAAATTCACCCAGGATTGAATTGCCTGGGGTCTGTCTTGTAGATAGTAAAAAAAATTATTACAAACAATAGTATTAAACCTTACATCAAAAGTGATTTCATGAGAATCTTGATTTGATATGGTTGCTCGAGGGTCACCTTGAAATTCTTCAGAAAGAAACTTATACATCCCTGAAGAGAAGTCATTAAGGGTTACATCAAAACCTTTATTTAGAAGCTTTCCAGCAAGAAACCCTGTACCAGAAGCTAAATCTAATACAGGAGAAGTAAAGTGGATTAAAAGCTTCTCTAGGAGCTTTTCTTGAGCCAGGAAGTGTCCTGTTGATCTCATGTGAAGATCATAATCAAGAACAGCTTTATCCCACAGGTGTTGTATTTCTTGCTTTTTATTTTTCATGGATTAACTAAGAATTTCTCTCACAGAGGCATCTGCAAGTATCTTCATTGTATCGAACACCCCTACTTTTGAATGTGTTGGTAGAAGCAACTGAAGATCAGTACAAGCTAACGCAACAGCTTGTACGCCCTTATTGCTTAAGCTGTCTATGATTTCTATCAAACCTTCTCTGTCAGAGTTTTTTTGCTGACCCATCACAAGATTGTGGATATACTTTCCCATCTTTGCTTGCTCAAACTCATCGGGAGTTGTGTAAGTAATACCTGATTTTTCAAAAGCATCTTCGTATAGTTTATTTTGAATAGTTGCAGAAGTAGAAACAATTCCTACATTCTCATATCCTTTGCTTTTGATATGAGCAACAGTTTCTTCAACAATACTCAAAACAGGCACAGAAACAGATTCTCTTATTTCATTAATAAACATATGGAGTGAGTTACAAGGCATGACAATAAAATCAGCTCCTGCTTTTTCAAGTCTTTTTGCTTCACCCACAAGAAATGGAATATATCGATCAGCTCCTTTATTCTCTGTAATTAAGTCTTCCTCAATCTCGTATGGAAGTGGAACGCTAGCAACAATTACTGATGGTCGAGCTGATTTTTCTTTATCCTGACATGAAAAAATAACATCAAGATAGAATTCTGATGTTGTTTCAGGACCAACTCCACCGATTATACCTAAGGTTTTCATAGGGTCAGTATATCATTGAGGTTGGGTGATATAAAGTGATATACTCGATACTATGAATGAGATTAATCTACGAGAAAAAGAGGTCTTCATATTTGATTTCGATAAGACAATCTGCACTCTTGAGGCAGATTGGGATATTTGGCGTGAAGAACGAAAAAATATCGTAAAGAAGTATGACTTAGAATTCTCTGATGATTATCTAAATCACGCAACACAGAATGATAGATTTGAAAAATACGGACAAGAGTTTAAAAAAGAGGCTGGTGATCAAGCTCGAAGCTTTGAAATGAGTGTGCCTGTATGTACGCCAATAGGACCTACTATCGAATTAATTAAGAGTCTAGAGAATAAAATACTTTATGTTTGGTCTTCAAACTCACGAGATGTTGTAGAAAAGCACCTTGAGGAATTTGGTATTTTAGATAAATTTGAAAGAATCATTGCTTTTGGAGATGTGGAGCTTCTCAAGCCAAATTCTGATGGCTTTAAATATATAAAGAAAGATATTCCTAATATTGATTTATCTAAAGTTCTTTTTGTTGGTGATAGTTCGGCTGATGAATTGGCTGCTAAAGTTGTTGGAATTGATTATATAGATGTTGTAAATCTTTCCTAATATATGCCTTTTACAGTTCCCGCAGATTTTATTGATTCATTTAAAATTGGAGATAATATAAATTACAATCTTAAAATACTCAAGGAGTTATACGATCCCAATCAGTCATTCAGACAGGAGTATTATTTTAGAAAATTAATTATTATTCTTAATACCTCAATAACCGAAGCGCTGCTCTATGATTTTGTTGAAAATAGAATAATAAGAGCAAACCGAACAGAGACTCTTTTTGAAGAAATACTAGATAAGCTTAATATTAAAAAACTAGATAAGTTTGAACATTATATAGCCCAAGCTGAAAAGCATAATCTTTTTAAAATGAAAGATGTCAGTTTTTACAATGCAATGCATGTATTAAAAAAACTAAGAAACAGGGTCCATATCCAAAACGCAAAAAGACTTAAACCCGCTGATGAATCAGAGGCTTTTACAGATAATATGAAATTACTCTCGGAAAAAGTGCTTGAAAAAACAGTTAAAATTCTCCATAGAGATTTCCAAAGAAGAGAAGAATACCGTAGCTATGTTAAAGACTTTGAATTTCCATGGGATGAATATTTTTCAAACTAGATCTAACTTTCTATTATGAATGTTTATTTCACCACTCAAACTTTCTAACACACTCCTCTTCTCCAAAATAGATCCCTCCTTCAGTACAAACTTCATATAGTCTCTCAAATCAATATCTTGGATCTTGGGTTTGTTTTCTTTGCCTAAAAACATAGCTTGAAGTTTCTTGAAGTGTTTGATTTCTTCATTTAGTTTTTCAGTAAGTTTCACTTCATTTAATTCAAGCTTACTAGACATCTTTTGGAGTTCTTTGATTAGATCAGTCTCGTTGATAGCTGGATTCTTGCAATTTTTATCTCTCGACCTACAACACCTATAATAAACATGACGATTTACTCCACCTGATTTGAGTTTCTTGAACTTCTCGTCTGCGGTAATACCAGATCTACAAACTCCACATTTAATCATTTTAGTAAAAGCAAACTCTTTACCTTCTGATTTGATTACTTGAGTTTTGATCGATGATCTGGCTTCATTAAAGAGTTCTTTGGTAATTATTGGATCATGCACTCCTTGATACCAGATACCGGCACCTACTGGAAATTCAAACTTTCCATAGTAGAAGGTGTTGTTAAGTATCTTAAATAGATTTCCAAGACTAAGATGGTGACCTCTGAGTGTCTTGAAGTTTAAATCATATTTGAGCCAACTATGGACCTTTCGACCACTCCATTTTTCATATGCAATCTTTTCAAATATTTGTTTGATTATTGGAGCTCTTTCTGGATCTAGCTCTACTTCACATTTAGCTAATCTATCATTCCTCTTTCTATATCCAGTCGGTGCTTGAGCGGGCCATAATCCCATCTCACATCTAGCGCGCAAACCTCTTTTAACATTTATACTCTTGTTGTCATTCTCTAGTTTTGCTTGAGAACATAGAATCATTAGTAGAAATTTATCACTTGGTGAATTGGTAAAATTCTGACCAAAGGTTTTAATGGTAATTAACTTCTTTTGATCTATGAGATCAACCAATTTACCTAGATCTCCAGCATTTCTACTTAGTCTATCTGGTGCCCATGTCAAAATTGCATTGAATAGTCCCGAGCCAATATCTTTGAGTATTTCTTCAAACACGGGTCTTGTTCCTGATTCTTTTGCTGAATGAGACTCCTTACGAATCTCTGTTATTTCTAAGCCTTCACGGTCCGCTATTTGAGTCATTTCTCGTATTTGAGACTCTATACTCAAAGCCTGTTTCTCATCACCCTCAGTTGATTTTCTGGCGTATATACAATATTTTAATGGTGTTTCTTCCATGTATATATTAATGCCAGAGATTACTAGTCTTGCTAAGTCTATGCAAACGTAGATATTTACTTCATACTCGCATGTATGGAAACATACAATTTAGCGGAACTTATTGAGTTTGTGATAGAAATTAGAGATAAGCCAAGTGAATATCCTGACTTAAAGCCAAGACAAGTTATATCTAAGACTGGGGAGATTATTACTTTGTAATTAAAAAAGCCTGGGTACATTACCCAGGCTTTAACCTAACGAATATTGTTTTTAAACAACCTCATACTCAGCTTCTTCAACGAATGACTGTGCTTTTTCGAGAAACATTGACTTAAACCCATAAAAGGTTTCTTTTTTAATGCACTCAATAAACCATGAGTCGCTCAGGGCAGAGTTCTTAATTCTATCCTTAAGCTCCCTTAAAATGAGAACTTTTGTTTTGTCAGAGTATGCACTTTTTGCAAGTGTAATGAAATCCATTTCTTTAATCAAAGGGGTTATCAAACCCCTGATTCGAGACGCGTAATAGTCATCATCACATAATGCATGTTGCTTATCTAATTCATCCAAAGACATGCCACCAAGAAACTTCTCTACTTCAGTTTCTAGAATCGTGATTACCTGATCATCTTCATCAAGGCTCTCAAGGTTTTTGAAGTCTAGAATTGATTTTGGTTTTCCAAGTTTTTCCAAATAGATCTCTTTCTTTCGAATAGACAAGTAAGTGGATTCATTTGAAGGTCTTGAGCCGTTTTTATCCCAAACATATCTAAGACGGTCAACTTGATCAGTCCCAGAAATCACTTTCAATGAATCCAAGGTCTCCAGTTTGTCTTTGTTTAAAGGAAGGAGTATTCTCAGCCTCTCTGAAGCGGCCAGCCTTATCTCGTATGGAGCACCATGAAACTCATCAGAGGCATTCATAACCTTAAAGAGAATTCTTGCCCCAAAGAAGGAAATTTCTTCGATTAGTTCAACCATTCTCAGTAAAATGGGAGATTCCTCTATTTCTCCATCATAGGTAGTGTCCTTAAGTATCCACTGAAGATTAACCTTAGCCTCAAAACTTAAAAGATCTTGTAGGCAAGGAAGATTTGTTCTGTCTTTAACTAAAGCCTTCTTACGATCTTCAAGTTTTGGTATAACCTCAAAGTATGAAGATTCTGCCATTAGTCCCTCTAGCTCAATAATGTTATCCACTCTTTTGATAGAACTTACTCGTTGTGAGCAGATAAGACCAAGATGATTGAGAATGGAAAAAGCAATAGAGTCACTAGACAAATCTGATCGAGTCACCTCATCTTTTGTAAAGAATGAATCAACCATCGTATCTCTGCGTGTGGTGTAAGAATAACCCTTCTTGCTGTAATATTTCACTTTTTCATACCAATCAAGAAGTGTTGAAATGGACACTTTACCTTTATCCAGCTGAAGAAAGCTTTCCAGCATACTTTGGTGTAAGGGTTCCCAAACAAGAAAATAAAGGTCTCCAGCATTGGTGACATTTTTTCCCAACTCAATAAATCCTGGAAAATTAAGATTCTTGTTCTCAAGAAACTTTTTACAAGCAGAAGCGAACATCTCTTTAAGTTCTGATTTGTCTATCACTTGCACAGCCATTCTTGCTATCTTGTTAAAATCACGATATTCCTCAACGGCAGACAAGTTGGTACTCAGCTTCTCTAAGAAATAATCCTTAACGAAATTTTGAGCATTTGGACCTTCTTTATATCGAGAAATAAGACCCATTAGATCTTTCTCACCAAATCCAGTAAGGAAATCATCAGTTATAACTTGACCAAGTCTTTTTTGAATCAGCTTGCTTGCATGAGACCCTTCGGGTAACCCATCAAGAAGATTATCAATTTGACTTGGATTCTTCATTTTAGGAAGCAAATCCTTCAGCAAAGATGCCATTTCCTTTAGAAGTGCATCTCTGTATTCAGCAGTACCTCTTTTCTCGTAATGGTTTCTTCCACCAACAACTAGAGGTCCCGTTCTCTCGCTTATATCTGCATTTAAATACTGAGCCTTTAGAAGATTTGCTCTGTCGAAAACACTCTGATCAAAGTCTCCATTTTCTTTTTTAATGAAGCTTTTTACTATTATTAATGTACTTTTCATTTTCTTCTTAGTTTATGTTTGAGTGTGATATTACTATAAATTGAGAGTTTGTAAAGAAATAAAAAACCACCCCAGAATTTCTGGGGTTCTTTTTTACATGAACTTGATAAGGTTATAACCCAAGACATTTTTATATTTAAAAGCTTAGCAAAACCACTCTTTTGCGATATGATATAGAAACAATATAGTGACCTAACCCGACACATCTGTGGCGGTATGGTCCAAATACAGTAAGTCACAAGAAGTATAAAGACCCCATCATTAGGAGTCACTTCTTGTGCTATTCCTGGGAAACCAGAAATATAAGCTTCGGCTTTACCTGGTGGCGGGCTTTTTGTATACCACCATCTAATACTTATCAAATATTAAAAACATATATGAAAGAAATAATAGACACAATAAAGAAGTATTCAAAAAAACTATATGTCTGGATGGGTATCATACTTTTAGTATTGATAATTATTCCATCTACTCCAAAAGAAGAAGCCAAGGAGGTTATTAAAGACTCTACAGATATTGTAGAAGAAATTACAAATGATAATGTATCGACTGAAGAGACGGTTCCAGAAATTACAGAGACCGTGGCGACAATCCCGAATGAATCTACACAAGAAACATATTATAACGTCGTGTCTGTTGTGGATGGAGACACGGTCAAGGTAAGCATGAACGGTAAGACTGAAACCTTGAGACTTATTGGTATAGATACACCAGAAACAGTTGACCCAAGAAAGCCAGTTCAATGTTTTGGAACCGAAGCAAGTAATAAAGCAAAACAACTACTTACTGGTAAGAAAGTTCGTTTAGAGTATGACCAAAGTCAAGGAAGTAGAGATAAGTATCAAAGGCTTCTTGCTTACATACATTTAGAAGATGGAAGATTTTTTAATAAGTATATGATCGAGCAAGGGTATGCTCACGAATATACATATGACACTCCGTATAAGTATCAGTCTGAATTCAAAGAAGCTGAAACAAAAGCAAAAAGCAACCAAAGCGGTCTTTGGTCGCCTAATACTTGTAATGGTGACACAAGTAGTACCCCTGAGCCAATAGCTAGCTCAGAGAACAATACTTCAGCCTATTACACATCATCACACTATACTGCTAAGTATTACTACCCAGCAGAATGTAGTGATTGGGAGAGCTTGAGTCCTTCTTACCTTAAGTCATTTGATTCTCTTGAGGATCTTCTTGATCAGTATCAGAGGACTCTTTCTCCTCAGTGTCAGTAGGTATTTTATTCGCTGGATGTGATCCATCGTAATTAATTCCAGAACCCTCAAAATTCTTCCTCTTTTTCTCTTCAAGAGCTCTCTTTAGTGCCAGCTTTTTCATCTCTAGCTCAACCTCTCTTCGTTCCAATTCATCTGGCTTCATATCTACGTCAATATCTCCATATTTTTCTTGGAAAGCTTCGAGTTTGGCCAACTCGATCACTTCCTCTCTGCTGGTGATCATTCTTGTTATGATTTCAGTAATTTTTTCTTCCTCTAAATTGAGCAACTTACGAACAACATCAGCTGGTTTTGGAGAAAGGTATTTACTATTGTTATTTCCCAACCAATACTTAACAGCACCAAAGTGATCATTCTTCATTAGTTCTATAAGCTTAGATTCACCTAGGTCATTAATTGATGTAACACCAAGTTTTAGAGCCTTGTCTAGTCTGTCTTTAATACTTGAATCCTCCCTGATCCATCTATAGTAGGTTTGTCTACTTATACCAACATTTCCACAGGCGATGGTTACAATAGGGACTCTCACCAACTCGTCTTCGAGCTTCTTAATTAGTTCCTCGTCTTTTTTCATAAGCACTGACTACTTGAGCCTTTTTACCAGTAAGAGATTCCCATCTTTGTAT
>Ga0100378_1002132_pt1 | contig 20006 bp, 25 predicted proteins | sample CryGeymeta201502_FD_81535 | JGI IMG/M metagenome (GOLD analysis project Ga0100378, IMG submission 81535) | Groundwater microbial communities from Crystal Geyser aquifers in Utah, USA - Crystal Geyser metaG 2015-02 | ecosystem: Environmental > Aquatic > Deep subsurface > Groundwater | place: USA... | reverse complement strand
CTTTCGCAATTACTGGAGATAACTTTCTTTGTCCATTTACAAGATTTCTTTGTTTTTCATCCCTATTATAAATTAAATTAATAAAGATAATTTACTCTAATTTCCCAGTAAGAAATTGATCAATATCTACACTAGCTTCATTTATAGATTGCTTTCTTACTTCGTTAAGTTGGAGTCTCCGGTTTAATTTATCATTTACTCTTTTGTCCTCGTCCCTGTAGTAGTAGGCTTTAAATGTAAAAGGAAGTCTATGTAAGATTATCTCAAGGAAGATTGTTTTTTTCTGAGGAATAGGAAGAGATAATGTTAAAAAAGGTTCATAGCTTATTTTATTATTTCCGCATGTTTGGCAGACTAGTCTTGATTGTAGTTGTCCTAAGAAGAGTGAATGAATAAACGATAAGTTTCTTCGTAAGTTATTTGCCCAGTACTCAGAACCTAGTTCGATTTGTTCGCCGTTGTAAAATTCGGGATTTTGAATGTATTCTTTAGTAGACTTTAAATTAATTTCTTCGTGCAATACATCGATAATAAAATTCATATAATCTCCTGCGTCTTGCTGATCATAAGCTTTAAATTGCTCATTTATATTTCCTAAAATAAATTTTATAAAATAAATATTGGATTTTTTATATATTATTATTTACCTATAACTTCTTTCCATTGTCTTGGTACAATAGTTTTGCAATCTTCTTCCTTCCATTTTTTCTTTAATAATCCAAGAAATTCATTAATAGCTTTACCTTTATAGCCAAACTTATTATCATAATTAATACACTCATTAAATTTTATATTCAAAAAGAAGGATTTAATTTCAACAAGGTTTATTAAAATTTGCAAAACAGAGTTCATATAGCAAGCTTAAATATATTAAAAAATATCTTACTGTTTCCTATATTTACAATTCCTAATAAATTTCTTGATTCATCCTTAAAATTGTGAGTAAGTTTATTTATTGCCTCCTGTTCCAAATCCTCACTTATCCAACTTCCATTAATGTTTAATTCTAATATAACAATTCCAACATCAGAAATAACTTCAGACTCTAAAGTTTTTTCAGGATTTGATTGAATTAGCTCACCGCCAAAATACACCCATAATCTTTATAAATAACAATTGAATATTAAGATATTAATATAATTTTACCTAGACTTTACATTAATCTGTTTATAATGATTAAGAATATCAAACTGTATTTCTTTAAATTTAGTTGTTCTACTATAAGGAATAAGCTTTGACGATCCATTTTTAAGAGAATTAACATTTGTTGAGCTATTTGATTTACTATGATCTAATTTGCTTAGGAATTGCTTTATTCCTGTCATACTTAAGTCACTTACGTCTTTTACTATTTCGTCAAATAAGAAGAATCTTATAAAGATAGGGTATGTCTCGACTTCGTAATACTTTTGTCTTATAAGTTTTTTAATATCTGAAGAGAATTTATAGTCATATTCGTTTAATTCTGGATATTCGATTCTCATTCTTTTCATTTCATAAATGTAAAGTTGACTATTTGGATACCATATTGTGAACAGGTCATAAATTCTTTAAAGTGTGTTAATATTTTTAAATAAATGAATGTAATTAATAATAAGTATGATAAATGATAAATGCTAAGAACTTACTTAAATGGTAGCACGACATAGTCTTTAAGATAAACCAAACCGGGCTTAAGTTTCCCAGGAAACTCTGTGATTGATTGTAAGTTAATACAAGGATTGCCATCGTTACTACTTTCGGTATTTATTTGTTGATTTGTGTTTAATACTACTTTATTTTCCTCTGAGGACTTCCACTGAACACTCTCACACCATTTCTTCCAAAAATTAATATCCAGTACATAAAATATATTCTCCTTCTCAATAATTTCATCTATATAAACCTAACATAAATAAAATAATAAAATATAATAATTATTAATTGTCATAAATATTACCCTTATATCCTTTTGTCCTTTAAATAATATCTCTATTATATTCTTTTCTGTTTTCTTATCATCAGGTAAAACTTTAAATTTAATATAAGGAAGATATTTAATCCTTTCAACTGAATCAAGAATAAACGTGCAATGTTCAAGTATAATCTCTTTAAATAAATTATTGTCTATCCTTTCTTTAATTATATTGTGGCCTTCTAGCATTTTTCCAATTTCTGAGCTACTTATGTTTAGTTTAAACGATCTAATTAATGTTATCATTTGGTTGACAGAAATAGTATCCTTAGGATAAGAAACCATTTCATGTAAAAAATATATCATTTCTTCGGTAGTATCTGATATCCTTGCAATAATGCTTTTAAAATTCTTAAAGTCGATAAAGTTCTAAAGGGATATTTAGGATATTATATATTGTAAGTTATTAGTATAGTTGATGTAGTTAATTTTACCTTCTGTGTTTTTTTCTTAATATATGTTAAGACATATGAGATTAACTTTTCATTTAGGTCGATTTCCTTAAATAAGTTTTCTAGAATGTCGATGATGAATATTCCATTGTTCATTTTTTCTATTTTAATAAATTCTGCTTCCATTCCAGAGTATTTCTTTGTAATTAATGTAAAATTTGATGGAAATTTTAATAAAAAATATAATTGTTACTTTGTCTAGTACAACAGGAAGTAAAGTTTTTGATTGTGAAGATAGTCTTCTAACCAAGTTTATTATATTCTCATTCGCAAAAATATTATTGCATAAACAATTTGCAGCAGGAACTCTCGATCTAATATATATTGTGTTTTTATCTGGACTAGCCAAATTATCTCTTTCATTATTAGAAAAATTATTAAAGACTTTTAAATCATCTTCGGTTAGGCTTCCTTTACAAAAATTAATAAATTGATCTCTTTGCAAAGTTTTATCCTTTACATCTTCAGTATTTTTTCTAATAGTCATCTTAGTCGGTGACGACTCAACAAATAATTTACTAACAATTTCATCACTAAGGAATTTACTCCTAAGAGAATCGCAATTCTTAAAAAAAAGATCACATTTCTTTTTATATTCGCCTGGAGCTCTTGTTCCATTAGCTTTAAATAATAGACTTGCAATGAATAAAATCTTAATTTCGAAAGAGTTGGAAACAAAAAGGGTATAGAGGTATTTAAGATCCTAATATGGTAAATAATTAATTTAGGTATTTATTTTTAATACATCATAATTGAATTTATTCTTTTGACTAGCACATATTTTGTATAACTTTTTAACGATTTCTTGGTCTAATTGTCTATCAAAGATAATCTCTAAATCACTTTGACGTAAATACTATAAAGTTAAATAAATGATGAATATGTTAAATAAACATGTTTATTATTATATTTATAATTAAGTTAAGTTACCCCGTTAATATTTTTGAAACGGTTGAATAGCTTTTCTAGCGTCTGATTTTGAGAAGAAATTTTATCGATCTCTTCTTTGTCTAATAATTTTACTCGAGTTATTTCATTTCCCATTTTTATTTGATTTTTAATAATAGTTTTATATTTGTTATTAGATAATCAGTTAATAGAATTAATAAAAAATAATAACAATAACAATAACAATAACAAATAATATTATAATATTATAATATTAAATACAATAAATAACAATAAATAACAATAATTAAATAATATTAAGTTTAAAAACATATGTGATATAACATTACAAATAGTTTCATTCCTTTATTTATTGTCCTATCTTATAAAAACTATCTGAGTATTGTAGTATGAATAACTTGTCTTCATTTTCATCTATATTTAATATTATTATACATTATATACAATTATATAATGTATATAGTAAACTAATAACCATCATCCATTTAATTTCACAATAGCTACTAACTGTTAATTAATTAATAAATTTTATAATTTCAACAATGAAAAGAATCAATAGTTTTATATGTTAATAGGTTTAATTTGCTATATACTCTCTTGTTTATTATAAATACAAAAAATATCTTTATCATTAATATTAATATCCCTGTATAATATTTACTAAATATATTTATATGAACTTTAACTATTGCTTATTTATTAAATATACTAAAATATATAATTAATTAATGAATAATATTCAGTAGGAATATTTAGTCAGATTGCAGCCGATTTTGCATACTCAGCCACAAAGCCACCTTTTCAACGAATCGTTGCCCCAGGCTACTTTCATCTCTACATCTATCTGTTGCAGGATAGGATGTACCTACTGATAAATTTTTAACTTTTGACTTCATTCATAAAACTTAATTTATATTAAATTTATGGTTTCTCCTAATATATTTTATTTCTATATAATATTATAATATTATAATATTATAAACAAAAAACTAAATACAATATAAATTAAGCTTATAATATAAAAAGTATACAAAACTATCACAATAATTATACATTAATATATTTATTATATGTTAAAATTTGCTATATAGTTATCTACATTATTTAACTTTTTTATGAATATAAATAGTTGCTATTCCCCATGACATTAGTCTTCTAAATCCTGCTCTTAATTCCCAATTTTCTGATAATCCTGGTAGCTTTTTTGTGAATGTTACAAAAAACGTTCCTGGCTTTAATTCCTCAGCTTTAATAGCTAAAGCTTCCATTAGCTCATGAGTAAAACACGTTGAATTAGCAAAAACAAATGAAGCGTCACTCCAGTCAAATGATAAAAAGTCTCCATTGACAACCTCATAATCTGGGATTTTCTTATAAGTATCGAAATATTCTGGGTAGTTTTTAAGTAGTGATTCAAATTTCTGATCGTATACACTTTTAACATCTTTTGCCAGTACATGTAATTTCTCTAAAAATTCAATACCGACACATTTACTAAATGGATATAATAAAGCAGCACCGACAAGTCCTCGTCCAACACCCTTTATATTATTAATAAATTTACTGAGCCTAAATCATAAAATGTTCCATTTTTTATGGATGTAGATCCGTATTCAGATTTTATTACTTCAAATAAATAAGCGAATGACCTAAAAGTCTAAACATTATAAATTTTATTACAATTTCTCCATATACAAATGAACTATCATTTAATTTTTTCGTATCTCTTTCCAGCTTTGAATTTTGCTATTATAATTATAAATGAATATTGATATTGTAAGTTAATGTAATTTATTAGTTGATATTAGTACCTTTGCTATACACAAAAAATCATCCTCAAAAAAATCTTCAAACATATCGTCTAAGACCTCACATTTAATTTGATTTTCTTCAGTAACTACAACTGGTTCATCTTCTTCGTCTACTCTTCTATCGAAATAATTTGATTGAATTGGAATTTCTTCTTCTGCTAGGTCATTCATTTTTACTTTTAATAATTATTAATAATATTTAAAATTTATATTATTACTTTCATAACATATTCGATTATAATAGGTGTTAATATTTAGTATTTTACTTATTATTAAGTAATTAAGTTATTAAGTTATTAAGTTATTAAGTTATAATAATACATAATAATAACTTATAATTTTTTATTCAGTAATAATAAATATGAATTCAGCAAGGAATAATAAGGACAAAAATGATAAAACAAAACAAAACGGTGATCAAGATTCTGCTAATTGGATTCCAAACAATGCTAATAATAACACTTTAGCAAATAAAATATTAATTAAAAAAGAAGAAGAAATAACAATCTTAAACTATAGTATAAGAAACTTAAAAGAAACAATATCTGATCTAGAAAAAGAAAACTACGAGTTAAAATTATCTGTTACTCAGAATACAAAAGACAATTCGTTAATTAAATCTCTTAATGAGAAGATTGAAATGCTTGAAGCAGAAAATAAAGAAACTAAACTAGCTATAAGTTTAAATGAACAGCAATTCATTAAAGAAAAAAATGATCTTAAGAAAAAGATGAAAGAAGAACATACTTTTTTAGATGATAAAATTCAAGGATTACAATTAAAAATTGATGCTAATCATAATGAAGAAATTATATATAAATCTCAAAAGTTTCAAGTAAAAGAGCTTGAAGAAGAAATAAAAAGAATAAAAAATCAACATGAAGAGAATAATAAACGTGCAGAGTTTAAAAATACATTAAAATTTTCTGACCTAAAAGCAAAAATGATGCATAGCATAGAAACTGCCAAGAAAAACTCAGCTGAATTAAATTCAGCTCAACTTGATATTAATTCTAAACTAACCTTATTACAAAATCATCAAATGATTGTTGAATTAGAATTTCAATCTAAACAAATAGAAGATTTAATAAAAGAAAAACAAACTTTAGAAAGAAAATTATTAGATACACAAAAAGAAATGGAAATTGAAAAAAATGTTCAATTGATACTTGCTGATAAAAATAAATCTTTATGTATTACATTGAAAAAATTAGCTAATGAGGTTGAAGTTAATAAGACAATATTAACTGATAATAATTATAATAGTAAATATAATAATACATCTGATTCTATGAAATATTCGCCGTTGAAGACAGATTATAAAGAAACAAGACATACTCATACTAAGTCTTATTTTAACCCTAAGATAACAAATTCAACAAATACTAAGTTTAATTTTAATCCAATAAATACAATTCAATATAAAAACGAAAACAATTTAGACTTATCAACAAAAAGTACATTTAAAAACTACAACAATATAAAATATCTAACCAACGAGGAAAATCTTCTCAGAAAAATTCACAATCTTGAATACGAACTCGAAAAGAAAAAGATCGATTTAGAAAACTTAAAATCAAGTCATGACCTCTTTCAAGAAAAATTAAAACAAATCGAAAGAAAGTACTACGGAATCTTTACCCTCTTCGATGAAGGTCTAAATCAACTTTCAAAAGAAATAAGTATGGGAAACAGCAACGAAATTTATATTAATTTGGAAAATATGAAGAAAAGAGATTTTATTGATTTACCCGCGGAGAAAAAGTTTTCAATGTTATTATTACTAATGAAAAAGATAACTCCATTAATAAAATTAGACGATTTAGAAGACAGTAATTATCTTAAATTATTAGATGGAAGTAATATTAAAGTTAAATCCCATATGAAAATTAAAAAAATAAGAGAAATGCGAGAATCTGATTTTGAAGTAAAGAAGTATTTTGCAGGAAATTCGATATTGAACTTTCCTACCTCGAATAAAAGTTTAATGGAAAGTTTGCCGATGTTTAATATAAAGAATAAAGTTTATTCACAACAAAATAGCATTTTAGATAAAAAGTTTGAAAATAGTAAGCAAGATTAGGAAAAAATGGTAGAATTCATTATGTAGAAAAATATATATATTAATTAATTATATATTAAGAAATTATATTATACTATATTCTATTTTGAGTTTCGATTTGTAATAACATGTTATAATATCTTTTAAAAAAATTATTAAAGCTTAATAATTTTTAATCTACATACTTATAAAAAAGAATATAATTAATTCTATTATTTTTAAAATAAATGGACAAACACTCTTCAATAAAAGAAATTTGCCAAACAATGTTATCTAAACACGATCCAGAAGGTATTATTGAGGCATTTGAACTCATTCTAAAATTACTAAACAATATTATAACTAAACCAAACGAACCTAAGATGAGAAAATTTAAAAAAACTAACGAAACAATTAAGCAAAAGATAGTAGTATTTCCTGGATCAATTAAACTCATGCAAGAAATAGGTTATACTAATTTAGATAGTGACTATATGGAATATACTTCAGCTGACTTAAGTAATATTAATAAAGCAATTGAAGTTATCAAAGCTCAAATTGAATTAGCTAATACTAATACTACAAAAGAATCAGATAAGCAAGAAAACGCAGAAAGAGAGGTACTCGACTGGGACCTTTCTATTCCTCATATTAATTGTTATATTGAGTATAACGGCTTTAAAAATCCTTTTACAATTCAAAGAAGATGTAGGTTAGAAAGACTCATGCAAGTTGTCGGCGAAGGAATTGGTGTTAAAATTACTAAAGTAATCCTTCATAAAAACCCTATCAGAAATAATTCTATAGAGTTAACAGGTGGACAAAAATATTTAATGGAGGAATTAGGAGTTAAAGAAGGAAATATAATTGAAGTGCAAGGGAGTACACAGATACCATCAAACTTATCAAAATATATTGATATTAAACTAAGATTTGGTGATAAGATAAATATTATTAAGATTACTGACACAACTATCCTAAAACATATTTTCGAAATGACAAGACAAATGTTTGATATTGTTCCTGACACTGTTAAACTCTTTTATAAAGATATAGAACTAAGAGACTATAACAAATTTTGTATTAAAGAGTATAAACTATCAAATAATGATATTATAGAAGTAAAGGGACAGTTCTTCCCTATATCTCTTTTTGGAAAACAATACCAATTTTTAGAAAATATGCATATGTATCCAAGTACAGAATGTGTAATTTGCTTAGGAAAGAATGATAATAAAGAGTATTTTGATTGTGGTCATGGAAATGTATGTGTTAAGTGCTTAAAAGATTATAATTCTAAAGAGTTATGCCCAATTTGCATAAATAGATAAGTTGCTTATAATAGTATATTACTAAATAACTAGTATTTTTATTTACTTTATTAAAACTTAAATAATTTAAATAATTAAGAATACTTAATTAAATTTATTAAATTAAAAATTGTTTATAGTATTATATTATTAATCCTATATATAATATAATATTGTAAATTAATTTTATTTTTTAGAAAATAAGTAAATAGAATTTTTTATTTCATATTACCAAAATGGTGAATTCTTTTAAACTTACTATATTCATAATATTACTCTTTGTTACAAAAAGTGATACTTCTAATGTAACCTCAATAAACAATCAAGTTGATGATTGTTCTCTAAATAATCATTTTCTTCAGTTTACGAAATCAAATTTTAATATGTCAATCACTTCGGAGCAATATAGATTAAATAATACAATAATAAATAACCTTCAAGAAATTCAAATAAATAAACTCAATCATATCGAGAATGTTACTGAACATTTTGATAATCTCAAAAATTCTATTAAAGTTGTAATTAACTCTCCTTTAGGGCGTCACGAAGTAGAAAACATGACTCATTACTACTTTTTTTGCCTCCATGATATTACAAGTATACTATCATTAATTGGTTTTGCTTACTTGTTATGGCATGGAAAAGGGAAAAAGGACAACCATGTAATAATCGGCAGAATATGTGGGGTTGTACTTCTTATCGCTGTTATCTCTGGTTTTATTTTAATCTTTTCTAGGACAAAAGGAGACGATGCGCTAGTCCACACTACCCCATTCGACTTAAACAGAGCGCTTTTTCTCAATCAAGGAATTACAGTCGTTGGACTTATCTTCAATGCTTTTCTATTCCAGAGATGGATAAAGAGTAGTCTCTTTTCCTTATTTTTAGTATTTTACCACAGTTTTAGCTTTGTTATGGGATTAAAAGCCTTAAAATATTTGCTTGGAGCTATATTCCCTAACTTCTTTGGAATAAGAGCTGAATCAAAATATTTCCAGGAAATCTCAACAGAATTGCTACTTCTTATAACTATTCCAGAGCTTATAATTGATACAATTTTGATAATAAAACATCATAACTATTTCAGAAATGAAGGAAGTAGTTCAGGTAAAGGTCTTTCGCAGAACAACGGTTGGCTTTGGCAGAATCATCATTCTATGTGTATTATTTTTATGATTTATATGGCAATGCCCGGAATATTTTATACATTTATTCATGACAAATATTGGGTTTTTACAAAACCTATTGAATCTATAGTTGTAAGATTAGGATTTTGTCTTACTGTTCAAATGGTATTTTTATCTTGGAACATTAAATATGTAAAGGATGGTTTATTTACAATAAAAGAAGCAACCGATTAAGAGAATTACAGTTCAAAGTGTAATAAGCAATTAAGTAATAAAACATAATATGTTTAGTAAGTGAGATAAATATATTAGTTTCTTTATTAATAAAAGAAGATTTAACTTAGTTGTTTATGTTTTTATGTAAATATTGCTATATTAATATTTATATATATTTTGTTTAAGTTAAAAATTAATGAATAATAAATAAATAATATTATTTTATTATTCGTGTTAAATCATATTATTTTAACTTAATATTTTACCATTCTTTGATTGAAACAAAATGGATAATAATTTAACTAATTCAAATAATTTATTAAAATATGAAAACTATACTTTCTTAAAGGAGCTCACATTAACTAAAGAAAATTTCGGATGTTACAACGGAAAAGAATGGTGTGGATCCACTAAAACTCTTCAAGTATTAAACCCACATGACAATTCTACAACAGCTTTAATTAAAATTGCATCAGAAGATCAATACGAACAATGTATAAATTCAATGATAGCAATTAAAGATACATGGATGAATCTATCAATGGTAAAAAGAGGGTTAATAATTCAAGAAATAAGAGAAAATATTAAAGAAAAAATAATTCCTCTTGGTCATCTAGTCAGCCTTGAAACTGGAAAAACTCTAAGCGAAGGTATATTTGAAATACAGGAAATAGTAGAAGTTTGTGATTATGCTATTGGTTTATCAAGAATAATTGGCGGAAAAATCTATCCGAGCGAAAAAGATAATCAACAAATATTAGAACAATGGAACCCTATTGGATTAATGGGAATTTTAACTGCATTTAATTTCCCAGCAGCTGTATTTGCTATTAATACTGCTATTTCTATGGTATATGGAAATGTTACTATATGGAAAGCAACTTCAAATACTAGTTTAATTTCAATTGCTGTTACTAAAATATGGGTTGATGTACTTTTTAAACATAATTTAGGTGGAGTTTTAACACTTGTTGTAGGTCATGGTTCTAGTTTAAGTGAGTTAATGGTAAAAGATGATAGATTGAAATTAATTTCTTTTACTGGGCATTCAGAAGTAAATTTATGATTAATATATTTTATATTATAGATTGGTAGATCGGTTAGTAAAGTAGTCGGTGAAAGATTTGGGAGGGTTATCTTAGAATTAAGTGGAAATCATGGAGTTATAGTTATGGATGATGCAGATATTAATTTGGCTTTAAAATCATGCGTATTAAGCGCTTTAGGATCTAATTCTCAACGATTTACATGTTTAAGAAGATTAGTATTATAAATATTTTGACAATAATATTATTACTAACATTTAGATATTACACGAAAAAATATATGACATCTTTTTGGAAAAATTAATTAAAGTATATTCAACTATATGTATAGGAGATCCATTCGATTCTAATAACTTATTTGGACCTTTAATTTCTAAATCTTCAGTTCAAAGATACGGAGAAGCTTTAGAAGATATTAAAAAACAGGTAATTTCACTTAATATTAATCCTCAATTCTTTATAGGGAGGAAATATATTATACGGCGGTAAGAAATTAGAAAATTCACAAGGAAACTATGTATATCCAACTATCGCAACAATTAATCCTTATGCTGATATTGTTAAGAAAGAACTTATGATACCTATTTTATATGTTTTTAAATGTTCAAGCTTTGAAGAAGCAATCAAAATAAATAATTCAGTTCCACAAGGACTTACGAGTGGATTATTTACAAAAGATATGCAGAAAGCATTTAAATGGATGGGACCTTCAGGAAGTGATTGTGGTTTAGCTAACGTAAATATTGGTGGTGGAGGTGCTGAAATTGGAATAGGATTTGGAGGTGATAAAGAAAGTGGAGGAGGAAGGATATCAGGAAGTGATTCTTGGAAGCAATACATGAGACAAACTACATGTACGATTAATTTTGGGAATACAATTTCTTTGCCAAAAGGAATTAGTTTTGATATTTAAAAAAGATTAATATTAGTTGATATTAAACTTACTATTAATATATTGTGAATATTGATTAAAATTTTAATTAATTTTATTATTTGTGAGTATTTTTTTAAATAAATATTTTTAAGTTTATTAATATTAATACTATAATTTGTGAAAATAAATTAAATTATTATTATTATTTATAATTAAAATAATTAACTATTACTTAATTATTACTTAATTATTTCAAAATAAAAATGAAAAATGAAATATTTTGTAGACAATACCACGAATCCTGTTTAGAAATGAATAAATCAAAAATTATTAAAGGTCTACTTTACTCATTAAAAGTATATTTTATCGCACATGCTTTACCAACATTATTATTTAAATATAAACAATTAAAATCTGAACCAAAAGAAACATTAAGAAAGTTATTGATACGAATTGGATGGTCAGTTTGCTTTTTTTCTGGTTTTATATATCTTGTAAGGACTACTGCGTGTATTTTACATAGGTTAATCCCCTTTGATAGATTTTTTGTTATATTATCAGCAAGTATAAGTAGCCTACCAATTGTGTTTGAATATACACATAGAATAATTGAATATAATCTGTTTACTATCCCGAGAGTTGTTGAAGGATTTTGGGATTTAGGTGCTAAACTTGGAATAATTAATAGTTTAGATAGTTATAATAAGGTTATATTTGCATTGTTTATGTCAGCGGCATTAGGTTTGTATAAATACTATTTAGAATATGTAGACGATAAATATAAGCTATTATTAAATTTTCTATTTGGAAGATAAAATGAGAAATAAAATTATTTATAATGAGTTGAAATACTGAAGATTAGAAAATAAATAAGTTGTAATCTTAGTTGAAGGATTTTTTAGAAATAATGTAATTAATAATTAATTCGTAATAAGTATTAAAATTTATAATTAACATAATTAACATAAATAACTTTATTTTAATTTAATTCATATACTTATAATTATATATAGATAGATTGTCAATTATTTATAAACTTTCTTAAACTTATTATATTTATGGTTATATAAACATAATAAATCGAATTATATCTATCTAATCTTTTATCCTTCTTGTCCAAACTCTTTTGTAAACTCTTCTTGTCTATCTAAATCCTTCTGAGAAACTGTTGCTTTAATTTTAGACATAGCCTTCATAAAATCTTCGGCACATACAACAGGTGGTTTTAATTTAGAGGGTTCAGGAATTTCAGTAAGAAGCATTTTAAATGCTCCATCATCAGATGGTGAACAAGGGAGGTACCAGCCATCTACTTTTTTATAAAACCTAGTTAATTGACATTTTCTTATTGGTTCAAATATAGCATCTTGAGCTAATGTAGCTATATCAGATCCTGAAAATCTATTATAAATTATTAAGAATATATTATATTAGAAAATTTACCCCTCAGTCATTGCTGCTAATTCTTTTATTTGTTCTGGTGTAATATTGTGAGGTGTGTCTTTTCCTAATTGAATTTTAAATAAAACTTCTCTTGCAGCTTCTTCAGGTAAAGGAATATAAATCTTCTTTTGAAATCTTCTTCTAACGGCTGGATCTAAATCCCAAGGAATATTTGTTGCTCCTAAAACTAAGATACCTTCGTCGTCATGTCCGACTCCCTGCATTTGTACTAAAAATTCAGTTTTGACTCTTCTTGTTGATTCGTTTTCACCTTCTCCTCTAATAAATTATTTAGATTTAGAATTTAGTTAAATAGTTAAATATAATTATTGAATTTACATAGATTATTTTTAAAATTAATTAACATTATCAAATAAGTTTACCTTGCACTCAATAAGGAATCTATTTCATCAATAAAAATAACAGATGGTTTTGTCTTTCTGGCCATATCAAAAAGGGCTCTTACAAGCCTTTCTGATTCTCCCATATATTTAGATATAATATTCGAAGCTGACAATGAATAAAAAGTACTATTAGTTGCTTCAGTAGCACAAGCTTTTGCTAAAAAACTTTTACCTGTTCCTGGAGGCTAAAATATTAATTAAATTAGCAATAATTATATTATGTACTCCATATAGTAAGATTCCTTTCCAAGGTTTTCTTTTTCCGACAAACAATTGAGGAAACTTTAAAGGTAATATAACAGCTTCTTTTAATGCTTCTTTTGCTTTTTCTAGTCCAGCAACGTCTTCCCACTTAACGTTAGGTTTTTCAGTAACAACACAGCCTTCTAATGATTCTTTTAATTTAGCATCTGGATCATCTTTATCCTTACTATTTATTATAAATTATATAATATTAAGTTATTAAGTTTTTAAGTTATATTGTAAATATAATCATACTCTCCTCCAGTTAAAACTGGTTTTTTCTTTTCAGTTTCTTTTGCTTCAATATGTTCTTTTAACTCTTGTGCTCTTGTAGCATAACCCATTGCTTTATTTTTATATGTTTCTTTATTAATAGGAACAGTATCTACTTTTGAGCAGAAATTTAGTTTTTCAGCAGCCATAATATATAATCTAGCTGCTTCTTCATAATTTTCAGCATTATCAAAATCAACTGCTCTTTGTGCGCAATCTATTGCTTCCTTTCTTAATGTAACTATATCAGTCATTTATTATTTGTATTATAAAGATAATAAATAATAAGAGAAATAAAAATAATTGTAATCAAATATATTATATTAAAATTAAGAAATAATAAAAAGTAATAATAGATTATAATAGATTTATAATAAATAAACAATATTATACAAATATATTTTTTATGCTAATAGTTTAGAAGAGATTAGTAGAGTTTACAATTAGACTTAAAATAATAAAATTAATAATATCATTATTAAAAATTATTTAACAATACAATAAAATAAATAAATAAATAATAAACTATAACAAACAATGAAATCTGTAAGTTCGATAATCTTTTTAATATACTTAATCTTTTCACTATCATCACTAAGTATATGTGGTGTTCATATAAGAAAGAATAATAAAGTTAAACTCAAAGACATTTGTACAACTTGTGGTAATTTATATGAAACATGTTTTCTTGACTCAAACTGTGGAGGAAATGGCTGTCTTGGGGGTATTTGTATCTGCCTTGTATTTACTTGTAGGATAGGAACAAGAGCTTAGTAAATAATAATGAAATATATAAGTAATTACAATATATTCAAATTAACTAAATTATGTATGCATAATGCTATTTAATTGTATATAAATATATTAATAAATTTTGAAAATATTGTTAAATAAGTAAAGTAATATAAACAACTTATTTTAAAACTTTAATTATACAATTAGATATATGATTCCTTGATGTATTATTATTCTATTTTTATTATACAATTATAAGTAACTGTTTGCAATAGTTTAATTTCGATAACTTCTTTTAAAAACACATAGTAAATATTGTTTGATTGAGAATTATTAGTATTTTATTAAAATTAAATAAATAAGACATTATAAATTCAAAAATATATATAATTATATATCTGTCACATTATTATAAATAATAAAAAGAAAGAAGGTAATATTTTAAATGAATTTAATTTAATAAATATTAATAACAAAACCTAATCTCTCTATTTAAATCTCTTTTAAAATATTAAATCTTTTGCTTCGGGAATTAATCCATTTTGATATGAAACAAACCAAGCAGTCACAACTAAAGTCCATGATTGTATAAAAACTTTATCAGTAAAGTTAATGAATAATCCTAGTGTAAATATTATAAACATTTTCCAATATGGGTAGCATCTTGGAACTAATTGAATAATAGCTATTAAAGGTGTATAAAGGAACATTAAATAAACTGACATTGATACCTTAGGAGATAATTGATTTTTAAACTTGAGTGTATGTAAAAATGTTGAAATAGTAACTGTACCTGCATTAGCTAACATCAAAAAGTGTAATAATTTCTCATCTTCTAATGAGCTTAAGCCACCTAAATATCTTACTGTATTAGTCATTAGTCCTATATAATGTTTGCCACCAAGGACAAATATTTTAATTGCCCAGTTAGAAAGAATAAAGAAAAATCTATGATCAGTGGTTGAAACAGTACTATCCTGGTTGATTGCGTCTCTTAGTTTAGTTTTTGGGAAGAATGGTCTTATTACTAGATATGGTAAGAAAACAAATATAATTTCGATTGCTTTTCCGAATAGATTTGATCTTAAAGCGTTGTAAAATTGAGGATAATAGTATAATGTGCTAAAAGTTGTTAGTATTTGATAAAATAAATTTTCAGTTACAAAATCTAACGACACCGTAGCATGTTTATTACCAAAATACTCACCTTTATCTGTTTTTTCTAAAGTAGGTCCTATCTGAATAATCGCAGAAGTAGCTTGTAAACACCCATTTAATACTAGTGACCACACTAAGAAAGAATTTTTATACCATTGATAATCAGTAAAATAGAAATACCATGATAAAGCATATTGAAATAGGAATAATAATCCACCAATTCTGTGAGTTCTAAAATGTCTTCCAGGCCATAATTTAAATCCGGCTATTATTAAAAATAAAGAAGGCCCGATTCCAAATATGAGTCCCCATATGTCTGATTTATTTTCTAAATGAAAATCAGTATTAATAACACAGAAATATAAAAAGATGAAGAAGAAGGTCGCGGATAAGTAAGGGAATATCTTGGAGAAGTCTCCTTTATGCATTGGGTTCTCACTTATTGTTTTCTCATTTGGATCTACTTCTGCTATTAAATATTCCTTCATTTGTTCTTGTGCTTTTGGTGAGTGACCAGCTAAAATCCAGTTGACTGTTCCGTCGTTACCAGCTACTTCGTTTAGGACAGCTTTTCCTCCTGGGTGTCTTTTTTGAAATTTGGTTAGGTCGTAAACGTGGTTATTAATAATTATCCACATATCTTCTGGTTTATTATGCTCAGCTACTTCAGCTCTCAAAATATAAGTCTGTTTTAAATTCTCTTCTATTACAACTACTTTCTCGTCTGACATATTGCAAATAATATACAAAATATAAATAAATAATTGTAATTAGAATATTAAAATTATTCTCTGGATGAATTATTTTCCTAAATAGTAATTTTAATAGAATTATTAATTGCAATTAATAAACTAAATTAATAATTTACATTAAGTATTATTATTAAATATAAATAAATTATTTATACCAAATTGCTATTTGATTTTTATATTATTCAATCTTAAATACTAATCCTATAATCTAATTATTACATACTAACTTAACTTAAAGTAAAGTATTAAAGCTAGTTTTCTCTTATTCTTTCTTTCTTAATTTACTTTCAAATTTATCTAATAACACATCCATATCTTCATTGAATTTGGCTATTTTCTGTGATGATTGTGCTCTTTCAATTGAAAATATTTTATTTAATCTTTTCTTTTCATTATCGTTAGTAGCTTGAGAAAAGATTTTTTCTCTCTCTTCGTCTTTTTTCTTTTCTTCTGTGAGTAAATTTAATAATTGCTTGTTTAGTTTTTTTCTGTAGTCGTCTAGTTTCATTTGAATTTCTTTTTCGTGACGTTTTTCTAAAAGAATGTAAAATTAGTGATATTAGTTATATTCGTTATATTAGTGTGATTTGTGATTAAATATGTAAATTATTATATATAAATCATATTAATTTCAATTTAATCACCTTTTTCTTCTTTTTCTCGTTCTTCTCTATCATCTCTATCTTTACTATCTCTAAGTTGAGGCATACTTTCAGTTCCTAATAGATCTTCATTAACGAATAAATTCTTTTTCTTAGAAGCAACTGAGTTTCCTCTGGTTTGTGGTTTTGATTTAAATTTAGAAGTAGAAGATGTAGCTGTTCTATTTGCTTTCATTTCGGGAGGTTTACTTTCTGTTGCCTCTAAATCTTCACTTACGAACATACCTTTTGGTTTATCACCGATTGAAGTTTTACCTGCAACCTTAGAAAAATTATTAGAAGATGTGTTATTTTTATCTTTTGGTTTAAAACTAGAAGCTGTTTTTGATAAGTTTTTATCTGATACTGAACGTAAAGCTTTAATTGATTTTTGATTTTTTAATGCTATAAGTTTTAAGAATTATATGTTAATATATTTTCTTACTTTCAAATTTGTTGACCATTTCTTCATCACCAGGGAACATTTCTCTTATTACCTCTACTGTTAATGTATTTTTAGATTTCTTCATTATCTGCTCGAAATTCTCCTTTACTTTTACTTTATCACTTTCAACTTTTTTTGCCATTCTTATTTTTTCTTTGGTCATATTCTCTTTCTCTATTCTAAACATTTCAAACTTTTTTGATTTTTCTTCTAGTTTCTCCATTGCTTTTCTGTTATTAAATTCTTGGATCTTTTCTAATCTTTTTATGTTGGCTTCTTTTTCCATCTTTTTCATTACATTAGCTTCATGCTCTCTCATTTTTTCCTTTTCAGTCATATCTTTACGAGAATTGGTTATTATACTTTTTTGGTTTATTTTAGACAAAACCATATTTTGCTTTTGAATCTGTTGGGTTTCATTAATTTTTAATATTTCCCGTGCTTTTTGTTTTATTTCTTCATTTTGTTTTAATTTTGCTTGGTATTCTTCATGATTCATTTTTTCTATTATTTCTTTTTGTATTGCTATTTGTTTTTGCTTTGTGTAATAATCTTCAACTTTTTTAGAACCTTTTTCTACTTGGTTTTCTAAGTTTCGTTTTATTTTTTCGTTTTGTTTTTCGACTTCTTCTTTATGTTTTTTCAATGCAAGTTTACGTAAGCCATCATATTCGTCACGTTTATGATTAACTATTTCTTGTTTTTTTAATATTGATTCTTTTTGTTTTTCCAAATTTTCTTCTTGTTTCATACGTGTATTCTCAATTCGTTTTATTGATTGTATCCTAGCCTCTTCAATTTCTTTTGCTTTTTGAATTCTTTTCTGTTCCATAAAATGCTGTCTTTCTCTTTCTTTTTCTAATAATTCATCTTGTTTTTCCTTTAAAATTCGTTCTTTTTCCATATTTTCACGTTCTTCAGCTAACTTTAATTCTTGCTGACGTTTTTTTTCTTGATCCTCCTTTTTTCTAATTTCTCTTTTACGTATTTTTTCTTTGTGTTCTTCGTCTTTTACCCTTTGGATTTCCTCCTCATATTTTTCTTGGTTTATCTTTTTTTGGTGTTCGAATTCTTGTTGAGCTTCTAAATCTTTTCTGTTTTGTTTTTCTTGTCTTTGAAGCTCAGCTTGCTTAGCTTTACGTAATAAATCTTGTTTATGTCTCTCTTCTTTTTCCAATTCGCGTTGTAGCTTTTCTTCTTTTTCTTTACGCATTAATTCTTTTGTAATTTCTTGTTCGATCATTTGTTCAATTTCTTGTTTCTAATATTGGAATTAAGTTAAAAATTAAGTTTTTATTTAAGTTTTATATAGTAATCTTTATATCTAATATATCTAATATATAAGTTATAATCTCAATGCTTTTAGTCATTAATATATAATTACTTGTTTGTTTTTAATCTTTTCTATATTCTTTTTCTCTTGCAATATTGCTGATGAAGTAAATCTATCAGCATTTGATGTTACTGATGCTATTTTAGACATTCCTTTTGATTTTGTTACTGATTGACCGGCAGAGCCGCCTCCGAATTGTTCTTGGTCTATTATTTTTTTCCTTTCCTATAAATTAGTAATTAGTAAACAGTAAACATTAAATAGAATATCGATTATTGCCAGATATATATGAAAATGCATTTAAAATATTATAAATAAGTGTATTAAAGTATATTAATTCTTACTGCTCTAACAGCCTTTAGTAACTCCAATTGATAATTATTAAAGTGTTCGTATCTTAAATATTGTAATTCTGATTTTAATGTTCTTACATCGTGATTATTAAATTTATATGTGTTAAAATCAACATAATATAAATCATTTAACTCAACACCTATCCTTTCGCAAGCTAATAATGATCGTGGACTAATTTGTAAGTAAATTAATTTATTATGTTATGTTTGTATGAAATTATAAACAAGTTATATAATTGTAAATACCTATTGACTTTTATTTTTCTATTATCAAAGTTGAAATTTTCTAAGTTAATCTAAGGTTTAAATTGAAATTGTACATTGTTATCTTCGTCGCTAACAGACATTTTTATTTATATTTTAAGTTAAAATTTAAGTTAAATTATTTTTTGAGATTAACTTAATATATTATGAAACTTAATTATTAATAAATTTATTTGAAGTTACAATTTATATTATTATTATTAAATTATATTATTGTATATT